>Ga0209728_1001929_pt1 | contig 11357 bp, 17 predicted proteins | sample RifGroD1_FD_183997 | JGI IMG/M metagenome (GOLD analysis project Ga0209728, IMG submission 183997) | Groundwater microbial communities from Rifle, Colorado, USA - Groundwater D1 (SPAdes) (version 2) | ecosystem: Environmental > Aquatic > Deep subsurface > Groundwater | place: Rifle, Colorado... | reverse complement strand
TTGTTAATCTTGTAAAAAACTTATTATTAAATATATAGTTGATTAAGTTAAATTGAAATCTATTGTTTTTATTAATAAATATATATAATAATATAATTATATTAATTATCCTTGATGATAAGGAACAGATTATTAATAACAATATATTCGTTTTTATTTCCTCATATGATTTACCTGCCAATTTGAAGATTATTGGAGAAGTTATCATATCAATAACTATAGAAATCAAAATCCCTAACATTAAAAATCCAAATGCCTTTTGTTTTAATTTTGGGTATTCAACATATGAATGATTTTCAGAATTTAATACAATCACCATTAATACATATAAGCAACCAAATGATGATAACTTATTTAAAACAACAGGTAGTATATTAATAAAATTTAAAATATCTAATATAATTGATGATGGAATAATTATTTTCATTAATGAAATAAAATTGTTTTTTATATTGTATATATCTAACATTTCTTTTCTGCCCATCATTAATAAAGTAATAATTATTAAAAAACCAAATTCTGGAATTGTTATACATATGCAGTTCAAAAAACTATTTATTAAATTGAACATATTTTTCCTCCCCAATTTTCTTTATTATACTAAGTATATATTATATTGGGGAGATTGTCAAATATTATTTATATATTATGTAACACGCATTTCTCTCTTAATTGTTTTATTGAATAATATAAAATCATAAATACAAAACCTCTACACAATAGATCCCCAGGCGATAATACCATGAATCCGGCATCCCACGTATCGCATAGTGGAATTAATTTTGTATACATATCTCCCATAACATGAAAATCTCCATACCTTGACGCATTAGTAAATATATCTACTTTTGCATATCCAGTGGCCCAAGCATTTGAAAAAAATACTGGCATTTTATTATTATTATAAAACATAGCGATTTGATTTAACTTTGAACCAACTATTGTACATAATGTACCTATAACAACAGGTGAAGTCATCCAAACTAATATTGGTTTATTTATTTTTGTATTAATAGATTTAAATATTGAGACATCAAGTAATTTATATTTCCAGATTAGTATAAAATAGAATAAGAAGGAAGTAGTTTTTATATAATACGCATATTCAAGAAACCAATATTGGTTATGAATTATTAAATACACAAAATAAATGTGAGCAAAACAAGTCAATACTATCGGGTATATGCTCCAATGCTTAAACAATTTATAAATTTCAGACCATTTATATCCTTTGAATAACCATGCAAATAAGAACGTTGCAATTACTGTCTCCGTCATTTAGATACCTTCTTACCGTCAACCAATTGAAATAGTCTAGTCCCAATGGGTGTAATTGTCACCATCTCAAGTAATACACCTGTAAATATACTCATACCAATTATATATTTCTCAGTAAACAATATTAACATCATGCTAATTATAAAACTCACAATAATAAACATAACTGTTCTATACTTCATCTTATTTCCATTAGCGCAATCCTTGTCAGTTTTATCTGGACGCTCTTGAGGTGCATATTTAAGTGCTATTATTATACTCCATCCAAAGCAAACTAAAAAGATTCCTATAATAATTGATATATAATCTATATTTAGTTTGCTTACCATATACCCTAGCGACAGAAAGACACTTATCATCACAGCAAAACATTTATTGAAAGTAGACATATGCACACCACCAGCAAGACCTCTGAGAAATGAAAATGTATTCATTATGAAGAAAGTTGTGGCGAATATATTAAAATAACATGCAATTGATAATACAATTATATATTTAAACAATTCTCCATAGAATATTATTGCTCCATTTTCAGCTAATTGCTTGACATGCTCTGAGGTTATTTTAATAGGTTCTTTTTTTGGTCTATATTTTTTTATTATATTTTCTACATATGTATAGTCCTCTTGAGTAAATGTTTTATCAATTAAGTCGTGTTTATTTATAAAATTTATTGTTTTTTTAGATAGTGAGGTTATTATATCCATTTATTTTTGTATCTCTCCTTTATTATTTATATATTCACTATAAAACATCCATCTTAATTTTTCTTTTGTGATTGGATGTTTTCCTGCTGTTTTTTGTTTGTCTTTACAACATCTTCCTATTCCTGTATTGTTTATATTATATTCTTTTGATGCCTCCATGATTGAATTAAACACTTTGTCTGTCGATAAACAAATTACTTTTATTTTACTTTTCTCTTGTAGTTGTTTAACCACTTTTTCTATCTCTTTTTTAGGATTATAATCACACCATCCAATTTTAACGCCTTTCTTTAAATAGTTTATTGCAGTTATTCTATGTATTTTAAACTTATTTGCTATATTTAAAATATTACTATTACCATTTGCCCATAAATCACAAACTTCTTTAACTAAATTATTACAAGCATATTCGTGGCATTTTAACCAATCTATATCTGATTCTTTAAAACCTAAGAGATTTGGTAACTTCGAAGTTATCACGCTTTTCTTGATCCACTCCATTGTAGACTCTCGGCAATCAATTATTATGTAATTTTCTATTTTATTTGTTTTGGCTAACCACTCCTTATCTAAATCTTTTTCTTTAATTTCTTCTAATGATAATTTCCAAGTATTAACCTCTTCATAATGCTGTAACCCATGCGTTTCTATAATGCAATTTATTTTATCTATGTGAAAATCATATCTATAATTTTCACACCATATAAAATCTTTCTTCGATAATTGTAAAGTAAAATTTTTATTTAGTAATTGATCTAGCATATTGAATATAAACTTTTCAGGGAATGAAATCCCGTCATTACAACAAATATTTCCAAAACCTTGTCTTGATATAACATTTAACTTCATTGGTTTTTCATATCCACAGTCTGGACACTTCATGGGAATATAATAATGAGACCCAAAAGAATATTTATAAGCATCTTCTTTATTAATTAAATATTTTATTAAGTGAGGATGCGTAATTGCGATAGTATTACACTGATGGCAATATATATTTCCATTACCATTTATAAAACTATTAATACTTTTTAATTCCGAACCGTGTTCAGGATGATCTAGGCATTTAAACCAATAACCTTTCTTGTTAACACCACTAGAACAAAAACTAATATCTTTAGGACTTAATACCTTGCCATTTTTATCAACATTTAAATCATAGTCCCAACGAGATAATATATAATCAGCCAATTCTTTTAATAGGTTATCATAACACCATTGATAAAAAGAAACACTGTTTATTAAACTGGTTTTTCTCATTTTTTCTCCACCAAACAATTGCATTACACATTTATGACAATAATATTTATTATTTTCATACCTATGTTTTAAATAATCTTTCCATTTAATATTTCTTAACATTTCTCCACAATTATCACATTGGATATCTACTAATGCAGTAGATCCATCCGACAAATCTTCAACATTAACCTCAAATTCGTCTTTCCATTTGGTAAATATATATCCTTTAGATTCATACCACTTTTTATTACTTGAATGCCATTTTACAATTACAACTTTAGTTATTAACATTTGGCAATCCGCCTTTGCCAAATCGATTTTTAAATTCCTTCAATTAATTTATATCTCTCCTTCTTAATTTGCATAAGCAACATTATTCCTTGCAGCATTTTGATTATGATTAAACAACCCAAACTGTACCATCAAACCATCTTCCAATTTATTTATAATAAAATCATTACATGACCCCACCTTTTTACTAAAAACCTCTTTCGGAAGAAGCATCACCTGTTCGCAAAGTGCAACCGAATCTTTCAATAATCCGCTACTCGCCATTGGCACAGAAACGTGCGTGGGAATCCACTTCTTAAAAACCTTACTTGATAGCGGAATTGCATGAATAACAGGTGAATGTAACAAACTCATGTGATTTGAAATAATAATCATCGGACGCTGACAAATTGTTTGTACAGACCCAACATTATTTTGTACTGTAGCTAAGTATATGTCTCCTCTTTGCATAATATAATCACACTCCTTTTTATTTATCCCTTGTGACTATATTATGCCACCAATTTTGTCCAATATACGTGGACAAATAAAATTATTTCTACATTTCAATCACATCCTTTCATCAACATAAAATTACAAGTCCATTTAATTCAACACCAACTCATACTCAGCCCTTAAATTACTATAAGTTAAAGGTACTGCTGACATATCTTCAAATGCTTTTCCATTTTCATCACAATACCAAATAAATCCTGCTCTTTTAGTAATATACCAATGCTCATTTAATGCAAAAGTAGCCTTATATACTTCGTCTTCTTTACATTGTTTGATTACATCTGCTAAACTCATTATCTACTTCCCTCCCCATGCACAAGCAAAGAATATTCCAATCCACATTATACAAAACCAAGCAACAGAACTTTGAGGTAAAATATTAATCGTAATATGCTTGTGTCCTTTATTATTCTCACACATGATTAAACTCTCCTTTTACTTTTCTATTTAAATACTTTCTATTTCTGAAATTCTATAAATAATACACGTATTATCATTCTCTAAAGCATTAAAAGAAGTTTTACTATTTAATAACCAGTCTTCAAAAAATTCCTTATTTAATTTGGCATCAGGATAATTATGTACTGCTCCACTTTTTAATTGAATTTTTACTCCCATTTAAAATTATCTCCTTTTCTAACTAATAAATAATACATTTCAACTATTGGGTTATAAATTATTTTCTAAATCGCATCCTATTTCTTCTAATGCAATAGTTTTTATATAATTTACAATATCCATTTTCTTCTCTCTTACATAAATACATTCAACCATATTTCTCATTTCATCTACCGTCCACAATTCATGATGAAATTTTACGTTATTTTTATTTTTCTTTTTCACAATTCTATAAGGAGGTTTATCTTCAATAAATTCTTTGTATCCTCCATTAATCCAGTGGTTAATAAAATTTAATCTTTCTTCGCTAAAATGTTCTTGCGCTCTATACCATTCGTCCATTATAAATTCCCATTTTCTACTATTACAACTTTGACAAGCAGGTATAGCGTTACTTATATCATTTGCCCCTTCACTATCTACATGTTCCTTATGTAACATTTGATTATATGTTTCTAAGTGTTTTTCTTCTGTAATACCACAATAAGCACATTTATAACCAAATACTTTTAAACAGTTATTCCATTCTGATTCAGTAATGTCGTGATTTCTGTGATTTTTAGTATATTCTCTGCATTTTTCTGGATGTGCTCTATCCCATATAAGTTTTTTACCGTCTTTGCGATATGCTATTTTAGCCACTTTCATTAATATTTTTCTTTCTGGTCTATTATTTTGTTTTGTAAAAGAGACTTTCCATTTTTCTTTATTGTTTTTTCTCCAAATATAAGAATCTTGTTTTGTGCATTTTTTACACCATGTATTTAGACCATCTTTTTTGCTAGATTTACTTTTATAAAAAAATTCATCCGTGCAAGGTATCCAAGGATTTTCTTCAGGGAAATGTATATAATGTTTTCCGCATTTCTTTTCTAGAGTACCATTATTGTCTCTATGATTTTCTTCATATGGAGTATTCCTACCTTTTACCAATTATTATATTCCCTCCTATTTTTTAATTCGAAATAACCCATTCCTAAATACTAATATCTCAAAATTCTTTGAACATCTTCAACGGTTTTTGAGATAATATCCTCAATCTTTTGAATCTTATCTTTTTTCCAATGTGCTAAAGTAAGGATTAATTCTCAATATTTGCTCATAATCATTTTGAGTTCCTTCAATTTTCTTCATGCTAACACTGAAAATATCAAGTTCTTCCTGTTTAGATTTGTATTTATCATTATAATAGACATCCCTACATATTCTTCCACAAAAATTTATTTGCATAGATTGAAGTTTTTTGCCACACTGTATACATTTGCTCATATTAATTTCCTCCTTTTACCCTAATCTATAAACTTCTTTCTCATTAATTACAACAAATTTACTTCCATCTCTAATCAACTTAGATCCATCATTAACTACATCACAAACAAAATCTTTATAAACATTCTTCTCAAATCCAAATCCTCTAATAACCTTATCACTAGGACTAAAAATAACTCCATTACTAAAGCATAAATTTCCTAAATCAGTTTGATACCTAATACTGTCACTACTATAAATCACTTTATTTTTATCAAAAGCAAGCGTCTTAAAATTCCCTTTATCATCCTCAGTAATAAACAACCAATTCTTCTTCATTGAGTCGTAATGCATCCCATAACTCATAATCTTATCATTGTCATTCATTTGATAATTATATCCACTGACATTTACAATCTTAAATCCATCATAATTATTACAAACAAAATAATTATCCTTGTCATACACTTCAAATATAGCATTGAAAGATGTTTTTGTAATTACTCTTAAAGAATTCCCAATATATCCTACGGTTAATTCCATAAGATTACAACTTGAATTTAGATAATAAACTACCGAATCTTTAACAATAACTTGACTTTTATTAATCTTTTCAAATACAAATGTACTTTTTCTATTACTAATACAAATATCTGTATTTGATACAGTAAAAACATTTTCTCCATCATTTGAGAAATAATATCTATTGCCAGCAATCAATTTTACTTTTTTCTTTGATCTACTATGAACCACAAAATCACTATCATCAATCAATATATCAACACCTAAGACCATTTTTACACCATTTGAGGCAATCAAAACAATATAAGGTATAGATCCATTAGCAATAACCTTAGTAGGAGTTTGAATTATTGCTGCACTACCATCACATATCGGACACGTTTTATACTTACTATAATAATAATCTTCATGTTTATCACAATACTTTAAATTAGAAACAAAATCTGATAAGTTGTCATTTATCATAAATCTTTTACCTTGCTCAAAAATACTTCTCATATCTAAAAGCAAACTTGGAGACATAAATTCCCACTTGTTAATATTCTTTGGCACAATTACTTTAGAATTTTCAATTACTGATATTCCTTTGCTCATCCTTTGAATAATATCCATATCTGGATTAGTTGTACCGCCATAGGGATGAAGTCTTGTCAGCATCTTAAATAATAACACAGCAAATGAAAAGGAATCAGTGTCTTTAGTAAAATTACTTGAAACCAATTTAGGATCTTTAAATGTTTCCATACATACTGTACAATTGATATTGTCTATAGACCAACTATCTACATCGATAAAATATGGTTCAAAATCTTTAGTAAATAATATATTGCTATCATTTAAGTCACTGATAAAAATGTTTTGATTATGTAGAATAGACAATGTTTCTTTTATCCTTAATGCCAACTTACTAATGTCTTGAATGGTAATATTGTTTACTTTAACATATTTCTTGTTTCCTAATTTCTTAACATCTTCACCTTCTGCTTTCGGCATGATATAACCAATGAATTTCTTTTGTGAATCATAAGCAATATCAATAGGTTTAATAATATTTAAAGGCAAAGATTTAGTCATCAATAACTTAATCTTTTGTAACTTTTCTTGTTTATTAACGGAATCTTTATAAACTTTGAGAACATTGTCTCCCAAATCATAAATTATTCCTTCTCCACCTTCTGCAAGAGGAGTTTGTTTTAGAATTTTAGCACTTACATTCATTCACTTTCACCTCAAATCACTATTGAAATATCATCCTTGAAATATTTGTGTTCACGGTTAATTAATCTTCTAATTGCAAATTCTTTTCTTCCTAATAATAGTCTTTCAAATTCTTCCTTGAATGGACTATTGAGAATGTATTCTAACCCATCAGAAGCCACTCCTACGGCCTTGTATTCTTGTTTAGATAAGAAGTGACGTTTGAATTCTACACCGTCTTTATACTTTGATAAATGGTCTGGTGATACATAATTATAAGCAAAATATTCAGGTGCATTACCTTCACCAATTTTTTCATATTCAATAGAATTATCGTGTTTTTGTTTGATAATATATCCATCACCACAAATATCAACTATGTATTCTTCATCAGTTTGTGAAACAAATAATACGGTAAATAGCATATGGTCTCTTATATCCTCGTAATCAGGAAATATACCAGATAACTTTTCAAAACACTCAATAGGATCTAATCCTTTAGAAAACAAATGTGCAAACAATTTAGCACCAACTTCACTATGTTTACCTTCTGAGCAGCCATCCATTATACATTTATGCTTGTCACTCTCAAAGCCAAAATCTTGACAATTCAATCCTTTTTCTAAATGAAGATATCCAATTTTATTAATAAACATTATTTCCTCCTATTTGTGACTAGTCCTGCTATATTTCAAACAAGACTAGCCAATTAAATTATTACATATTACATTGTAAAGAAATCATCTGCTTGAGCAACTACTGATTTAGAACTTTCAATAACTGATTTAGATAAACAATCAAATGCTTTACGCAATTCACTAGCAGAAGATCCAACTTGCAAGATATTCTTAAATTGCATATTCTTTGCTTCTCTCATAGCACTTGAACCAAAACTAATGAATGCGGTTGTTACCTCTTTGCTATTTAAGTCTGTGATAACATTTTTTGCTTGACTAACACTATTTTTAGAACTGGTATCTTCTCCATCACTAAATACCGCAAATACTGCTTTAACTCTCATACCTTGATTTTTCAAGTAAGTCATATAATTAACTAATTTCTCTGCTCCATCAACCACTACATCATATAACGGTGTCATACCATAAACATTGTAAGCTGTATCAAATTCTTCAATCTTTTTATATCCACCAATATCAATATTACTGTCGTGGAAATTCGCTCTAGCCACTAGCATTTCATCTGATTCCTTACTATCAGTTAATGCACTTTTGAACTCTGAAAGATTTTTCTTCATATCTTGGATATATCCACCCATTGAGCCAGATTCATCAATAGCAATAAAGATTAAATTAATGTTTTCACTATTAAGATCATCCATTGCGGTGTTCTCTTGTTCTTGTTCATCAAGTCCCATAATATCCATTACATCTGCCATTTTAATTATTCCTCATTTCTTAAATTTATTTTATATTTACAATTACAGCGCTAAGTCTGTTGATTTTACAATATTGATACCATATTTCTTTTGGAATTCTTTAAGAGCAATATTTGCTCCATCTTCAAATCCTGGAATCATTGAAGAACAATCATCTAGGAAATAAATTTTCTTAGTCAGTTCTTTATTGTTAGCGTGGAATTCTAATAATTGTCGAATTGATTCAAGTACACAGTGCGACTTAGCTTCTCCTCCAATAATAATCTTATCAAATTTTGCCATCTTATTAAGGACATCGAGATTAATAAATCCCTTTTCATCAAATTCGGGAGCAAATATACCATACATCTCAGAGAATGGGTCTACGCCTTTTACAATTCGATTTACCATTGTTTTCTTAGCAACTGAATGAAAATAAACCATGTTCGCAAATTGATTTTCCAATGCACTTCCTGAAGTACCTTGTAGACAATGATAAGGCCAAATAAACAAATCCTTCTTTGCTTTAGTAGCCAACCCTTCAACATATCTACGACTACGAATTGGATCTACTACTGGGAACCATTTTCCATCATCTAAATCTTTCAAGGTAATTGGTGTAAATGGAGGAGCATTATCTCCATCAGTATCAACCCACCAACAAGGATGAAAAATTTGGAATGGATTATGAGTATCAATTGATACCGCAATTTGAGCGATTTTATCAACATTATTGTAAATGAATTGTGTAAATCTTTCTACATCTGCATGACTTCCTGGTACTGCTAACGATCCGTTCTCCATAAAATCATTTTGTACGTCAATTCCAATTACCAATACTTGTTCCACATTTTTTGATGCTGGTTGGAGTTTTTCTTGATTAGCTTTTGCAAGAATTTCATTTAAACTACGAGTGTTTTGTGGTGCTCCAATTGCCTGTACGTCTACAATTTCTTCATAAGATGTTTTCATTTTTAATTTCCTTCTTTCAATATATTTATTTTTGTATTCAAGATAAGACCAAGTATAAATTAAATTATGTATGTGTCTCTTTCTCCATGTTCCTGAATCACATCCCTTCAATATATAATAATTTTTCCTGAATCAACCTTATGATTTATTATACATCGAAATTTAATAGTTTGTCAAGTATTTATTTTATAATTTACAATCCAATAAAATTTGATTTTGAATCTAATCACTACAAAATGTAATATATCTGCCTGTCACCCATTGTCCATCGTTTAATAAATATTCATTAAATCCATCTTTATCTTTTCTAATGTCCTTAATAGTCTTAATAATATAACAAACAGTAAACCAATGTCTAATTATATAATTAGTATTAAAATTATTTCTCAATTATTTTACCACCTCTATTTTTGATATATTCTTTTAACTTCTTTCATCCATTCTGCAATTTCTTTAATGCTCATATTTAAATTCTTCAAGCTATCAACCTCCTTTTAATTCCCTAGAAACCCCACATTTCTTGGGATTATTTTTGATCAAGTTTATCTAATGCTTCTTCAATAAAGCATGATACGCAAAGTTCGCCATTTTTTGGTGGAGCAGAATTACTTATATCCGGAAAGTCATTTTTACATTTAGGGCATGTGTAAACTTCAATAATTCCATCCAATATTTCATCCCCTTTAATTACATCAATATTACCCAATACGCCAAACAATACACTAACAACATACCAACCACAATAAAATATCCCTTAATAAATTCTATGTAATTATTAGTAAAGAAAAAACCAAAATGAAATTACTACTAAAGGAATTGTTGTAATCCAATCACATATTTTCTCTGCAATTATAATTGCTTTCCAATTCAAACCAAAATACCATGATTCTAAGAGATTGATTAGAATACATATTGTTACTAGAAATATGTATTTGTTTATAGTTAATTGCTTTTTAAACATTTATATATCCTTTCTATTTCTTAAACTCCTTAATGGCACTGTTTCTACCTTACCCTCTGCTTTATCCTTCTTATATTGAAGTAGTATCTCTCTAACTTCATCTGGGATATAATCATCTTCATATTGCTTTTGAATATCCATAATCTCATTTATAATTCTCTTTTTCCAATGACTCATATACTTTAAGTCATTCATTGATTCTTCCGACAATCTGAATATCTGATCTAAAGTATTGATTCCGTTTCTTTTCAAACAATTATAGGTCATAACAGTCATTTCAGGAATTAATTCTATTGGCATAATTTATCTCCTTCCATACGATAAAAACAATATTCTAAAGGGTTGCCCACATTAATGCATCAACTTTTCCTTGCAATTCATGCACTTTGAATAATATTTTATTTACATACCTATCATTATTACAAATAATATTCTTTAAATTAAATTTCTG
>Ga0209728_1001928_pt1 | contig 11357 bp, 16 predicted proteins | sample RifGroD1_FD_183997 | JGI IMG/M metagenome (GOLD analysis project Ga0209728, IMG submission 183997) | Groundwater microbial communities from Rifle, Colorado, USA - Groundwater D1 (SPAdes) (version 2) | ecosystem: Environmental > Aquatic > Deep subsurface > Groundwater | place: Rifle, Colorado... | reverse complement strand
TCATCTTTATTGATTATTTCCTCTTTTTTATTGATATTATTACTAATATTATGATTTTTTTGTTCATTATACTGTTTATTATCATTTATTTCCTTTTTATTAATATTCTCTTTATACTCAGTATATTCCTTATTCTCGTTATAATTTTTATTTTCATTGTAAGTTTTCTCACTACTATTACTGCCATTATTCGCATCAGCATTTACATCAACACTAACGATTAAAGGCAATTTTCTATCCTTAACAATTAACTCACCATAAAATTTACCATTATTATAATTATAAATTTTTGCATCAATATTATCACTTTTAAACCATAAACTATTGAATCCTAACATAACAAATAATGCCATTGCACCTATAATAACTTTATTGACTATGACAGTTTGCATTATATTCACTCCATTCTATTCTTTATTTAGTTCTTGGATATTCAGTTATTTTCCTTAGAAATGAATTGTCAGGTAAATTCTTTTCAATAATTTTATCAACTGGAGATTGTATATCTTCTTTATTAAATAATTTACTGGTAGGATTAACATATTTCTTAACATCCTCAATCTTATCTTCTATATATTGTTGCTTCTTCTGTTCTTCTTCGACCAAAGGCAATACTTTCTCCATGACTGTGTTTAGGCAAGAAAATATAGTTATGACTATAATCATTTTTGACATACTTCTATTGCTTAATATTCTGCAAACAATATAACCAAATGCACCAATTATAGTCATAATCATTAATTGAGGTAAACATAAACAAGTTATAACAAATATTATTATTGGTATTATTAATAAGAACATATCTATATTTCTCCTTTATTAAAATTTAAAAATACGCTAATAATTTATTTACTATTTCAAATCCAGCATCTACCATTATAAGTGTAGCAACAAATGTAGCAACAATTCCTACTAATATAGCAAAATTACCTTCTCCTATTATTTTGCATATTTGTTTACCTATAAATGCAGCAATAGCACAACCTACAATTAGAAGTATAGCAAATCCAGGCTTCCCTACACCAACTGTTTCATCCATTAATCTAGCAATAGTCATAGCATAGCAAGGCATGGGGGTTAGGATAACAAGTAATAAAGTATAAATGTACTTGCTCATTTAAAAACCTCCTATTGGAAACATTTTAAATGTGTTTATTAATAATTCAGATAACATATATGATAAAATTATTAATCCAATTATTATTGTAGATATTTTAGTAATATGTTTTTGTTTTTCTTCTATAGGGATTTTATTTATTATTAAATTTGTAAATACCAATGATAATACAAATGCTATAATTTGTAAGATATTAATACTAATACTGTTCATATAATTAACCTCCTATAAATAATTATTAATAACAAAAATAATTGAAAGTTATAAACAATAAATATATAAATGCTAATAGTGTTCTTTCTTTTAATAATGCAGTAAAATACATTTTTATAATTACTATTAATGCAATTAAACTAAAATATATTCATATATTACAGCATAATAAATATCACTATAATTTAAAAGTGAATTTACAATAATAGTTATAATTAATGTTGCAAGTGAAATAATAGTATTTTTAAATTTTCTAATAAAATCAAACATAATTAATACCCTCCTATTTTAAATTTGGATTATTCCATTTAATAACTTTAGATTTATTACCAACATTATTATTTACATTATTAATCTCTGTATTCTTATTAACTTGTTGCCTAATTTCAACAATATTATCCGTATTGGATGCAGTAGTAAATGAATCTTCAACATCAATAATACTCTTACTAGTTAATAAACTATTCCTTAGTACACCTCTAATAAATTCAGACATATTATTATTTTCATACTTGCTGAGAAGAGAAATTAATTCATTGTCATTTTTTCTGTTAAGTCTAAAACTAATCATCATTTTAAAAATCACTCCTTTTTAATTTTTGATTTGTTTGTTAATTTAGTTAATATAGTTTAGTTTGTATGACGGTTATATTTAATTATATTTGACTGTATGACATATTATACATGGTAATTATTAGTGTATGATAAGTGTATGACAAGACACAAGACAATTAAATAAACTTAATAATTATTTTTATATTTCTATTGACATTAATAATTATATTATGGTAGAATTAATCTACAAATAAATTACATTACAATTTAAAATAAAAAGGAGAAATTAATATGAAAAATAGAGTTGAACAATATAAAAATTATCTAATTAACCAAGCAAAATCTAATAATACTATATCTTCTTATGTGTCAGACTTAAATCACTTCTTTACTTTGCATGATGAGATTAGTAGGGATTCTATTATTAAGTATAAGGAAGAGATTAGTGGTTTATCTTCTTCATCTATTAATAGGAAGTTATCTAGTTTAAAATCGTTTAATGAATTTTTATTTATGTTGGGATTGATTGATAGTATATTTATTTTAAAAAGTGATTTTATAAAAATACAAAATGGTGCAAATCCAACAAATGTAACTGAATCACAAGTATCTGAATTTTTAGATAAAGTTAAGAATAAATACAGTCTTCATAGAGACAGAAATATTGCTATGATTTTTTTATTTGCGTATACAGGAATTAGAAGAGAAGAAATTACAAAATTAAAATTAAAAAATTTAGATTTAGAAAAAGGAGAATTAAAACTTATTGGGAAAGGTACTAAAGAAAGAAGAATATTACTTAATGATATTGTAATAAAAGAAATTAATGTTTACTTAAAAATTAGGAATAGATATAAATTTGCTAAAGATTCTTCTTATATATTTTTATCTGAAAGAAGTATGAAATTGAGTAAAGATACAATTAATTATATATTTAATAGTTATGGTGTAGATATTACTCCCCATGATTTACGTCATAATTACGGTACATCTACACAAGAACAAGGTATATTAACATTACCTGAATTGCAAGATCAATTAGGCCACTCCTCGATTTCTACCAGTGGCAGATATTGTCATGCAAGGAAAGATAATATTAAGAAGAAAATTAATAATTTGAGGATTGGATTGTAGGCTAAAGATAATTTATAAAATAATTAATACATCATTATTTATTAGTGGTGTATTTTTATTCCCCTAAAATATTTACAAAATATAAATATAATTGTATTGACATATGTGTGATGATGATGTATAATGTGGTTAGGGAGGAAAATGAGAAAATTTAAGAGTATGATAAATTATAAATATAATTTAAAAGGAGGTGAAGTTTTATTTTACAAAGTATATTATCAGACATTAATAACATATTTATTAAGAATATGAAAATAAAAAATAAATTAGATAAGCACAATACCATACAAAAGGAGATATTTAATCTTGCAAAGAAATATAATCTTACACCAGAATTAGAATATAAAATATTTTATAATGATAGAAATAGTAAAATTGATATTGTGTGGCATAAAAACAATAAACCATTTATTGCTATTGAAGTAGATTCTAGTTTAAGAGAAAAATCTATTGGTAAATTATTATTAATAAATTGTGAATATAAAATATGGTTATATTATGGCAAGAAGAAATTAGAATTTAATAGTTTTATTGATTATAATGATATTAATAAAGAGATTATATATGTAACACCTTTTATTGATTGATACATAATTAATTCCTACCGCCTTCGTTGGTCGCTTGCCAGCGGGGCATGTCTGTATTATTTTCCCCGTTTAAACGGGGAAAAGTAATCCATCCATAAATTAATTATTTTTTATTTATTTTTTATTATAGTGTTGACAATTATATTTATATTGTGTTATAATACGGATAGAGGAAGAATATAATTTATTATTTTATTTATTTTATGGAGGTGAAAATTTTAAGTGAGAAATAAAATTAAAATATAAAAAATTCAACAAAGTATTAATATAATTGTTTTATTGTTTGTTTTATTTTTCTCCTTTTCTCCTTTTCTCTTTTTTATTATTCTATTTATATTATAATATATAATTTATATAAACTATATACTCCTCATTGTACTCAACGATGACTACATAGTTTGAGAAAGAGAAGGGACTTTTCCGACAAAGTATTAATATTGCTTGATTTTGCCAAATTTTTATGCACTGTTGACACGACATATTTATCAAAAATTGCACTGTTGATTCTACAATAGTAAAAGGAGTGAAATTTTATAGCACAGAAAAAGTTAATAAAAACATTTGCAGATTTAGAAACAGGAGAAGTATTAAATTTATATGAAGGAGATCAATGGAAAGTAACTACAACAGAACAAAGAAATGCAATTCAAAAATCAATTAAGACAAAAGAATTAAATGATGATATGAAGGAATGGAATAATGAATTAGGAGGATTTGTTTTTGTATTATTTAAATACTGTGATAAATTGCTTGAACAACATAACGAAATAGTCCCAGAAGATATTACTAAATTATTTTATTTAGCAACATATGTAGATTATGAAGGATATTTAATTTACGAAGATACATATATGAATAGAAAAATAATGATGAATGTTTTAGGTATGACTAGAAATCCATTTGATAAATTTTATAATAAACTAATTAAATTAGAAATATTTATTGAAGATAATAAAAAGATATTGATAAATAAGAATTATTTTATGAAAGGAGAAATAGATAAGAAAATACAAAAAACTTATAACTATACCAGAACATACATAAACACTATTAAATATCTATATGAAAATGTCTCTAAGAAACAACATAAGAGATTAGGGATGTATTTTAAATTAATTCCATATATACATAGACAACAAAATGTTTTATGTCACAATCCAGATGATAATTATAATCAATTAAAACCTATGAATGTTAGAGATTTAAAAGATATTCTTGGTTATCATAGAAGTAGTATAAAAAGTTTTATTAAAGAATTATTATCAATAAGGCTTTCCAACGGTGATTCTATTTTAGGTTTCTTCAGAACAGAGTATGATGAAGGTGAATCATTTATTATTATTAATCCAAGAGTATTTTATGGAGGTAATTTTGATATTAAGGATGGTGTAAGTGGTATTTTAAAATGGTTTAAAAATAAATAATCAATGGAGGTTTTTTTATTTGAACAAATGCAATTTAACTAAATTATCAGGTGTTTATCAAATTAAAAATACAATTAATAATAAAATATACATAGGAAGTAGTAAAGATATTGAACGAAGATGGAAAGAACATAAGAAACAATTAAATAAAGAAAATCATCATTCTTATAAATTACAAAGAGATTGGACTGAATTTGGAGAAGATAAATTTATTTTTGAAATAATAGATAAAGTTAATGAAGATCAATTAAAAGAATATGAGCAATATTGGTTAGATACTTTAATACCTTATAAAATAGGTTATAATATATTGCCATATGCAGATATTGAATCTAATAAAACTGATATTCAAAAATGGAATGATGAAAATGGTGGATTTATATTTTCTTTATTCAGGTATAATAATTGTTTATTTAATGGTATACCTGATTTGATACAAGAAGATATTTTTAAAATATTTTATATATCAATTTATTTAAATTATGATAATTATTTATCTATTAATAAAAAAGATATGAATAATCTATTAGAAATGAGTAGAGAAAGATTTGGTCAATTTTTTAATAGAATAAAAAATCTTAATATTATTTTACAAGAAGGTAAATTATTAAAGATAAATATTCAATATTTATCTAAAGGTGTATTAAGTAAATATACAAAACAATATAATGATTTTACTAGAATTTATATTAATTCAATAAAATTTTTATACGAAAATTGTTCTATTAGCAAACATAGTCCAATAGGAGCATTGTTAAAATTAATTCCTTATATACATAGAGAAAATAATATTCTTTGTTGGAATCAAATTGATGATATTTCTGAAATAAAAATAATAAAGAAAACAAATTTAGATAATATTTTAGAATATCATAGAAATGGTACATCTCGTCTTTTAAAATATTTAAATAATATATGTTTAAATAATGGTGAATCAATTATTAAGCTAGTGGATAAAAACATAATTGTTAATCCTAGAATTGTTTATGGTGGAAGTTTTAAAAATGGTATGATAGATTCTTTTATTAGTTAGAACTAAACAATAAATAAAAATATAATAAAAAGGAGATATAATTATTTGTTAGAATTAAATAAAATATATAATATGGATTGTAAGGAAGGTATGAGTTTACTACCTAATGAATCAATTGATTTGGTAGTTACAGATCCTCCTTATAAAGTAATCACAGGTGGAGATAGTAATGGTAAGAATTCAACAAGACCAAAAGGAATGTTAAGTGGAAATAGAAAATTATTTAAACATAATTTTATCAAACCTAATGAATGGATACCAGATATTTATAGAGTATTAAAAGAAAAAACTCATTGTTACATATTTACTAATACTTTAAATTTTAGTGAGATATTATTAGAAAGTCAAAAAGCAGGATTTAAATTACATAATATTTTAGTATGGGAAAAGAACAATTGCACTCCCTCGCAATTCTATATGAAAAACTGTGAATATATATTATTTCTTAGAAAAGGAAAAGCAAAATGGATTAATGATATTGGTGGTAGTAAAACAGTCCATAAGTTTAATAATATAATTGGTAATAAGAAACATCCTACTGAGAAACCTACAGATTTACTTGAGTTTTATATAAATAATTCAAGTAATATTAATGATATTGTATTAGATTTATTTATGGGAAGTGGTAGTACAGCAGAATCATGTTTGAATACTGGTAGACAATATGTAGGATTTGAGTTAGATAATGAATATTTTGATATTGCAGAGAAAAGGATTGAGATTTGTAAGAAAATATAATAAAAAGGAGATATAAATAATATTGAGTAAAATTATAAATAGTAAAATATCAGGAATATATCAAATTATTAATAATATAAATGGCAAAGTTTACATAGGTCATAGTGTTAATATTTCATTTAGATGGTATAATCACATGAATAATCTTTTAAAAGGCAATCATCATAATTCAAAACTTCAAGATGATTTCAATACATATGGTTTATCTGCATTTAATTTTAATATATTGGATACTTTAGAAGGAAAGTCAAACTTAATATTAAAAGAACAAGAATATTTAGATAAACTTGATTTTACTAATAATTATAATCTTTCTAATGCTTTAGAAAAGGAAAAACATTCTCAACCAGATATTTTTATTGAATATATTAATAATAAATGGTTACTATCAGATAATTTAAATAGCAATGATAAAGATATTGAAAAATATAAAATTTTCAAAAAAGAAGATAAAGAAGAAATATTTAATAAGGCTATTGAATGTCAATTAATTGATTTACCAAAGAGTCATATGACTTTTAATAGGGTTATTAATTTTATGACAGATAAATTAGGATATACTATTAATAATAAAAGAAAGAGAATAAAAAGAAAACAATATAGATACAAACTTATTGTAGATTTTGATGAGGATTATATGGAAAACTTTAAGGATTAAAAACAAACTATATAAAAAGGAGAAAATTAATTTTGGAATTTAACGAAAATCAATTAAAAGCAATTAATCATTATGAAGGAAATTGTTGTGTACTATCGAGTGCCGGATCTGGGAAAACCAGTGTACTAACAAATAGAATAGCAAATCTTATTAATGTACATAAAGTGAATCCAAAAAATATTCTTGCTATTACCTTTAGTGTTAAAGCAAAAGAAAATATGCAAGAAAGATTATTAAAATTAATTGGTAGTAAAGTAAATCTTATTACCATAGAAACTTTCCATGCATTAGGAAACAAAATTCTTAGAGAATGTAACTATAATTATTTTCATAATAAAATTAAAGTATGGCAACAGAAACAGTTTATAAATAATATAGTTGTTAAGACTCTTAAAATGGAGAGCAATGAGAAAAATGTAGACACTAATGATATTCTTAATTTTATCTCTTGTCAAAAGAATAGTTTATTAGATTGTAATGATGAATTATTAGAAGTTAAGTATATGCCTTATAATATTAATGTAATGCAATATATTTATCAACGATATGAGGAAATTAAGAAAGATGAAAAAGTAATGGATTTTGATGATATGTTAATTAATGTTTATAAGTTATTACTTAATAATGATTCAATAAGGGAGAAATATCAAGACAGATATAGGTTTATCTCATCTGACGAATTTCAGGATGTGAATGTGGCACAATATGAATTTATTAGACTATTAGGTAAGAAATACAATAATGTATTTGTGGTTGGTGACGCACTTCAAAATATCTATGAATTTAGATTAGCAAACAATAACTACCTTATTGATTTTCATAAGGATTGGATAGATACAACTATCATCCCTCTCAATATTAATTATAGAAGTTCTCAAGATATTGTTGAATTGTCTAATAAGTTAGTTAAAAATACAAAAGAAACTACTCATAAATATTACTATGAATCTGTTGCACATAACCCAAAGTATAAATCACCAGAGTTTTCATGTTTTACTGATGAAGTGGAAGAGGCAAATTATATTTCTGATAAGATAACTGAAATGAATAAGTCAGGAAATAATTATTCTGATTTTGCTATTTTAACAAGAACAAATTTTCAAATACAAGCAATTGAAAGAAGTTTATATAAGAATAATATACCTTATGAGATTGTAGGAAGCACAACTTTTTTTGAGATTAAGGAAATCAAGGATATGGTTTCTTATCTTAGATTAGTCAAAGATATTAATAATGATGATGCATTTAAACAAGTGTATAATTCACCTAATAGATATTTAGGTTCAGTATTCTTAAATGAAGTAAATACATATGCAAGTAAATATGATAAATCATTATTTGTTAGTATGTTGTCCTTCCCTAGAAGTAATGAATGGAGATATAAAAATGGAATTAGTGAGATACAAAATATTATTCTAAAGATTAAAAAGAAAAATAAATCTAAAGTTGGAGATTTGATTAATATTATCAGAAAGGATTTAGATTATGATAAGTACATATTAAAAGAAGATTCTGAGAGTAATATTAGAAGTGAAAAGATTGATAATTTGAATATTTTAGTTAGTTTAGCAAATAAATATAATAGTATTGATACTTTTCTTGAAGAAGTAGATAGTTTATTAGGATTTTCTAAGGATTCAGATGTTATTGAAAAAGTTAAGGTGATGACCTGTCATAAAAGTAAGGGATTAGAGTTCCCTATTGTATTTTTACCAGGAGTTAATGATGGACTTCTCCCTCATTCTAAGTCAGACAATGAGAACGAAGAACGACGATTATTTTATGTGGGTATGACCAGAGCCGAAAAAGAGTTATTTATCAGTTCTACTATGTTTTATGGTAATAGACAGATGGGAATCAGTAAATTTATATATAATATTTTTGATAAGGAGTATATAAGGGAAAGAATGATTGATGATGATTTTGAGGAAGATGAAGAAGATTATGGAGATGACTAATATATAATTATTTTAAACAACAAATCTAACAAATTGTAAATATAATTGTTGACATACTCTTCCCTACTGTGCTATAATACAAATAGTAGGGAAGAAAAATTAATTACATAGTTTAATCAATTAATAACAAACAAAGCAACAAGTAACAAACAAAATCCAAAACTAACAAAGAAAGGAGGTGTACTTCCCTATTCAGAAATACGTTAACACTTACAGAGTTTTTCTACAGAAAGATTTACAAGGTAAACCAACTAAAAATATTCATGATACATATTTAATAACTAAAAACAAAAACTACATATATCGTTATAGTAAAACTACATTAGCAATATTTTTTACATCAAATAATTCTAAAAATATATATCTTCCCTTACTAGAAAAAGAAAATATTAAAACAAAGGAATTTGTAAGTAGTGATTTAGAAAGTATTTATCATTTTCCTGAAAGTGATTTACCTCAAGTGGCAAAATTAATGAAAATACAAACAATTCATAAATCAGTATTCCCTAATTTTGAGTAGAAAGATTGTAAATATAATTTTTAAAATTTGAATACAAAAATTATACATAAAAAATCATACGTCAATATAAAATTTCATTAATCTTATAAGTACCTCTAAACCCTTATAAATAGTACGTTTATAAGCATAATGCTTATAAAATCAATAATAACAATAGTTTTAAGCACTTTTTGAGCAAAAAAGCATTAAATTATACCTCTATTTCAAGAGACAGATTAATTTTTATATAAGTGTATCTAATTGAGATTTTAGTGGATAATTTGAGGCTGAATTTCGTTAAAATTAAATTTTTACAGAAAGGAAATATAATTTATTTGACTACTCCATCTACTCCATTTACCCAAAACAAAATATCTATATCAGATAAAAGTGTCAGAGATAATACGCAACAATGTATTATTAATATTAAAGATAATACAATAAAAGTAATAAGTAAAATTTATAAACATAAAGTCGGAGAATACATATTTGATTTAAAAGAATGGAAAGATACATATTTAGTTAATCCTACATTTAATGTTAGTTATAATAAGAGATTATTGATAGAGAAATATTATAAAATGACATTTAAACAAAATTATTTAGATGTTTACAATGACAGTTTAAATAGTAGATTAATTGATTCACAAGTTATGGCAATAAATAAAGCATATGAAATTTATTTAGAGAGAATTAAATTGTTGGAATATAATTGATAAAAATATTTATGACAAAACAATAAAAATAAAAAATAGAAAGAAGGTAATTTTATTATGAGTAATAATACGAATATAAACAAATCAATCCATAAAATAACACATCCATCACAATCACAAAAATATAAAATAAGTAATGATTTTACACCTATTATAAAATCAAAAATTACATATAGCGGTAAGTTAATATATGAAAAAGATAATGGAGATTATGAAATACTTACCCACTCCCCTATTGATAAAACAAATAGATTAATTAATTTATCAAATACATTATTTAATTTGTGTTACTCTACAAGAAATTATATAGAAATAAAAATTATGAATGGTTGTAAAATTATTTTTGATTACAATGGTATTTTAGATAAAATTGTTGATAAGGAAAATGGTTTATTATCATATAATGTAGGAGATAAAGATTTAGAAAAATTATTATTTTACACTGTAGGAGAATATATTGATATTGAAATTGATTGTTGTTTTAGTATAGATGATTTGAAAAAGTTAGGAGTAGAAATTGTTGATGATGCAAAATAAAAATGAGAATAAAATTGAAGGAGTAAATAAGTTTGTTAATATAAATGTAACAACTGATTATTGTGCTAAATGTGGTAAACCAATAGATAGCAAAGATAAATACATAAGAAAAGATCAGAACGATAATTTATTCTGTGATAGAGAATGTTTGAAAGAATTTTGGAATGAGGTAAGAAGAGAAATTGGGG
>Ga0209728_1001926_pt1 | contig 11366 bp, 26 predicted proteins | sample RifGroD1_FD_183997 | JGI IMG/M metagenome (GOLD analysis project Ga0209728, IMG submission 183997) | Groundwater microbial communities from Rifle, Colorado, USA - Groundwater D1 (SPAdes) (version 2) | ecosystem: Environmental > Aquatic > Deep subsurface > Groundwater | place: Rifle, Colorado... | reverse complement strand
ATTCCATATGAGAATCAAACATTTCCTTAAGTTCTTCAAAAGAAATAATATCATTACTATAAAATTGCTTATCAAAGTAATTAGTTAAAGCTTCCGTAATAATTGGATCATCAAATGTAAATCCTTTGTAACTAAAATAAACAGGATAACCGTCTACTTGATTTTCAATGTAGTTGTTTTCACTCTCTGTATTATTTTCTTGATATTCGAGAGTGTATTTTCCATTGCCATACGAATCTTCTCCAATACGTTTCAATGCTAAAACTTTCATCTAAATCATCCTTTCAAATTTTAAAATAATATCCCCCTAAGTTCATTTCCTTATGGACAGAGCGTCTTCATCCAGTTGCCAAATTAGGATGTTTGCCATAACACTTCAACTATCTTATATTAGTCACTTATAAGATTAGCTTACCTTTCGCATCTCAGCACAGGTAATTTGGGCAAATTTAATTTTAATTTTTAAGACACTCTGTAATGCCTTTTGGCAATTTCAAACATAATATAATTGCTAGTTGAGTCACATCCTAAATCCCAATCGATTTTTCCAATTTCTTTTGTGAGATTACTTCTTACTTTTCTCGTCAAAGTGTTCACTGACATAATTCCTTTCTCCCTATAATCAACTATTTCATCAAAACATATTTTTAACTCTTCGTCCATTAGATTACTGATTGTATTTAAATCCATCTTTGCTCCACCTCTCAAAATTTATTCTTACCCTATTCTACCATACCATTAATTCATAAGTCAACCACTTTAGTAAATTTTATTTTTACATTTAATATTCTTAGTTTTCTTACCTAAAAGTGTAATCTCATATCCATTGTCATTACAATATTTGTCTACTTCTGGATAAGTAATAAATTCTTTTAATAATTCTTTTGTTTCAAGATCCTGCACTATCCATAACCATTGACCAGATTCATTTGAGAGAATAACTTTTACATGCATAAAATAATGTCCTCCTTCAAACTCTAATCATTTTCCTTAATTATATAACCGTTAATTTCACAATATTCTACAGCTAATTCATTAGTCTCAAAAGCATTTAACCACATATCTGTTCCGACAAATTGTACTGCCCATTGCCATTCCCCAGTTTCATTAGTGTAAATAATTTCTACTAACATTTCATTCCTCACCTTTCTACTTCATAATCCCTAAAATAATATTACTAATAATCTCAATTTTATTCTCATTGCCTCTAATTTGAACATCTAAACCTTTTGCAATTTTAATAACTTCTTTAATTTTCAATGGTTTTAGAACTTGTTTTACTTCATTAGGATTAGTAGAAAGTTTAATTGTATTAATAATATCTTGCATGATTTTTACACCTCTTATGCTACATTATACATGCAATTACTTGGTTTTTCTAGTATTAAATTCCAAATAAATGTAATGAAACGATTTATGTCCTAATTTAATAATCCTTCATACTAAAGTAATTATTACTTGCTTCTCCGCTACCTTTACAATAAGAACATATTTCTGATACAAGACAACCACAATTTAATTATTTTATTTTACCAGTTCCTTTACATATAGAATACCTACTTACATATGCTTAGATTTGGATAGTTTTTCTACTTTTCCAATAATGTCATTTATTATAACTTCATATACAATATCTAGACTTTAACATAATAAAAACTCATCAACATGATCAATTACTTCTCCAATAGTTGTTTCAGACTCAAAGAACGACACACTTTTATCAACTTCTCTTTTAATTCTTACAAGTTCACCAATTTCTACCTTTTCCATAAATAATCCTTCCTTCTTTTATGAATTTAATTTTTCTGGAAACTACTTAATCATCCATATTTTTGATTCAAGTAAATCTTCTGGTGAAGTGGAGTTATTTAATTCTCTAAAATCTTCTCCTTTGTGTACTGCTATATCGAGCAATTCATATTTAAACCCATCATTAATAATTTCATAATCATCTTGTGTAACCAATCCAATAACGACAAAAACCTTTTTACCACTTTTACTCGTTTGATTAGTTGCTCTGAATAATAATTGGCCTCAATCCTTTCTATCCTACTAAATGCGTGTTTAGATATCTCTTATCCATTCCATTTTAGAAAATAAATTTGGTTCACTTCTACTATCCCTATTCTTTACAGTATCATAATAATGAGTACACTTATAGATTCCTGGTTTCACATTAATATACTCATCTTGTAAATATTGCTCCTCAAATTCCTGTGAAATATTTTCACCAAATTTCTTTTTAATAAGTTCTTTATATACCTCAACATCGAATGCTGTAACCCACCATAAATCTGTGCATATCCAAGTATTTTCCGTTGCTTCTTCCATAAGTGGAAATTCTTCATCATCTTCATTGTAACCATCTTGACCAATATAAATTAATCCATCTTTATAATAAACTTGAGGGGATGAATTTCCTACGAAGAAATGCATAATGTTTTCTTGTGCATATTTTTGACTTCTTAATACAGTTCCTCTGGCAGAATTAATACTTGGTTCTTTATCATCATCTAAATGTCCTAAAATATCTTGACCGTTTTCAGGCCAATCTACCAATACGAGCTTACCAGAAGGCACTTGAATTTCAACTGAAAAAGGTTTGACTTCAAAACACTGTCTTTCTTTTGCTATTAACACATTATCTTCTAATGAATAATGTATATATTCACCACAATCAAAACAATACTCACTAAGGAGATCATTCATTCCTAACAAAGACCCTCTTATATACGATATTAATTTATCCACAAATCTTTCTTTTTGATATTTAAATTCATATTTAGAATTAGTTTTATGTGGACAATCAAATTTAATATTACCACCTTCAATTAATTCTCTTGCGTATTTTTCAATTTCATCTCTGGACTTAATCAATTTAATCACTCCTAAATTTTATTTGTAATTCCTTTGAATTATCTAATTTATCGTAATGTTAAAATGATCTCTCCTCTATTCAACAGAGGGCAATTATTCCTTAAAGTTTCCATGTCTTCATAAGCATAAACTTCTTCAAATGTCTTAATATTAATAGTTCTATAAGGTTTATCACCTTTCACCTTAATAACAACACAATTAATATCACCATAAACATTAACTAAATCTCCAAGTTGGACTACTTTTTTAATTGCTTTCATAGTTTACTTCTCCTTTAGCATAAGTATCTACTTTCATCTCATATCCCATTGTCCAAAACAAACTTTAAATATTTTAGATATATTCCTCGCATCATCAATACCTCTATGATGAGTACCTTCCAATGGTAATTTCAACATATTTAACGCTTTGCCCATCCCACAAGGTCTAATATTTTTAATATCTTGAAATTGATGTTTAAGACTTATATGATTATTTAACCATCTAGTATTCAAATCATGATGATAACAATCATGTCTAAATTGCTTTTTATCATAGAAACCCCATGAACATAAAAGATAATAATCTCCATTAGAACACCAATTTATAAAATCCTGAATAACTTGTCTAGGAGATTTTGCATTATCTACATCAGATTGTTTAATGGTTGTTAGTTGCGTACAAAATGGTGTTAAAATAGGATTAATAACAGGTTTAAGAAATTGACTAAATTCATCAACGGTTTCAAGTTCTTCATTTATTTTAACTGCACCAATCTCAATAATCTCATTTTCAAATGTTTGATCATTTTCTTTACAAGTTGCTTCTAAGTCTAAAACAATATAATTCATTTTATATCTTTCTCCTTTTATTTTAATTTAATTTCCATATATCTTTTGTTACCTTGGATTATTAAACTACTTCAATGTCATCTTTACACTCTCTTACAGCTATAATTATTGCAAGAATTTCCTCTTCGCTCCAACTAGCTTTTCTTAATGTATCAATGAGTTTTGTTTGAGATATTTTAATCTTTTCCATAATATGAAAATCTCCTTTATTCAATTAATCCTTAATTCCCCATTTAACTTTACCAATCTTAATATCCAAATTGCATACTTTCAATTCTAATTCTACAATTTGTTTTCTTAATGCTAGAATTTCCATCAAAAGATAAACAATTATTAAAAAGAATAAACAAATAAATCCACCATTATTATTTCCATTAAGAAAACAGTATAAAGATGTACTACCAAATATTAACATTGAGGTAATGTCTGTATAATATTCTTTGATTAATTTTATCATAAAACTACCCTCCCTCATACCATTAAATGTCTTATTTCCAAACAACTTCCTTCGAATTCTTTGTCTATTAAATAATCGTCACAACCAAATGGACATTTATCAATACTCTTATCAACCTCTTTATTTTTATTACAACAAACTTTAACTTCTTTAATTTGTTCACGTTTTACATCATATTCAACTTCATAATTTTTACCATCAATAATTGCAATAACTTTTCTTTTTCTACGACCCTCATAAATATCTAGGAATACTATTTCTGCACATGCTAATATTTTTCTACTACCATATGCAATTGGTGTTTCTGGATTTAATTGTGAAAGTTTAACAATTTCCATATTAAAATCAATCCCTTCTTAAATAACTAGACTTTCCTCAATATAACTACGCCTTCATTATCAGTGTTATCATACTCATAAGTACCAATAATATCACCAAAATTCTTAATAAGAGCAATTGAACTAAAAGTTCTGCCATAACAATTCTTATTAATGATAGACAATTTTAAACCGTTATCTTGTTTCTTAATATACAATAATTGTCTATCATCAGAGAATCCTATAATTACTCTATCTGATTCATTATATCCTAACTTACTTACAATTCCTGGAGAAACATTAGATACTCTTTTATGAATATTGATATGATTAGCATTTCGAGTATTTTGCCATTCAATGCTTCTTTTCATTGGTTGCTCCTAGTTTGGTTTATTTGTATGTCTAATTATACTTGATTGGAAAGATTAATCAATAGAGTTTACATTTTAATAAATAATTATTTTGTTATTTTATTGATCTAATTTATTAACATATTCATACATTTTACAGAGCATCATAAATTTCTCTGCCATTTCTTTAAACCGATTATAATCATTGGTTGTAACTACTGTTGTTGGTTTACCATACTCTTCTTCTTTAAATTTAACCATAATGGGAAATTCAACTTTATCTAAATAATGAGAATAAAATCCTCTTTGTATACGATCGGTTCTTGATAATGTTTCTAAAATTTCAGATTCTTCTTTAGAATTAAGTAAAGCATAACCACTTTCCACAACTCTACAATATCTATCTGCCATATTATTATTGAGATATAATTTACAATCCCATTCTTCTGCATCATATTGATTATCAAACTGAGTACCGTCAGTGGATTCATAAACTGTTTTAGGAATCATAATTTGTTTTTCAATCATTTTAAATTTCTCCTTTTAATTTAATAATACTAAAATGAATTCTTTAATTAATAGATCATTTTCCATAATAGATATGCACAAGTGATAATGTTAGAGAATTTGGGAACCTCTTGTTACTTATAAGTTGGTATCCAACATTGACAGAACCATCAAAATGATTAAAACCATAGTTATAACCATCTCCACAATCTCTTGAAAATCTTTCTATTAGATTAGATTGATTTTCACTCAAAACACTCACAACGTATTCAATAGATTTGTTTATTGTGTTTTCATTATCAAATAACTTCCACGGTTTATAACCATTGAAAAACGAGTCTCTTGCACTGTCTTCCGAACCATACCAACCTTCAATCATTAGAACTGGCAAAATGTTTTTCTTACCATAGATTACAGAAGGATAATATAAACGCTTATATTCATCATCATGGTCGATGACCTTTACTGCAATTTCCTCAGTAGAATTAAGCACTGTAGACAACGCCAATTCTAAATATTGCTTTAATAGTTTTGTAGAATCAACTTCTACAACAAAATTCTGAACTAAATTTATAGACATATGTACACTCTCCTTCTTTTTAATTCAATTAAAAGTATGATTTTAATTACCATATCTATTTATTAATTCTATAGAATCTGGCATACGGACTCCATGTGGTACTCTATCCTGTTCCTTATCATCTTTCAACCATTCTTGAAAACATTCAAAAGTACCCTCGCTAATTCTCTTTGATAATTTAAATTTAACACGCATCTTTCTTGTTTTGTGTAATATATTTGTCAAACGAATAACTTCTTCCTTAGATATATTCATTACTAATTCATCTCCTTTTGTGTATAACATAAAACGATTCATTTAATGGAATCATTTAACATACAAAATATTATTCAAACAAGAATTGTCTTTACAATCAACACATTTTGAACAAATTCTCGCTTTCTCTAATTTAATTTGTAGATTTCTTTTATCGTTTTCAAGTTCCTCTACATATTTTTTAAGATTATACAATTCATTTGACAATGTAACATGCTCTTTTTGAAAATATTCCTTGTATCTTATAATATCATGTTTAGATATATCTTTATAAAACTCATTGTTTGAATTAATTTCTTCTCTCAATTTATCGACTTTACCAATAAACCATTCTTGAAATTTTATTGAATCATAATTTGTTTTAACTATTACTTCGTCCAATATTTCATCTTTCTTGTTCATACTTTTGAAAATATCCTCTTGCGTATAATCTCCATCTATTTTTAATATTGCAAGTATGCTGTCACTACCGTAATTAGATTCGATCAAATCAATTATTGTATTTCTTAATTTCATAACTTACACTCCTTTAATTATACCCTTTTATTCCATTTATCAATAGCATCATCTTCTGTTTTTCCATCATGTCTATCTACCCACGATCCTTCAGCACCACATACCTGACATTCTACCCACATAGAACCCCAATCTCCCTCATCTCTAAATTCTCCTTTACCTCCACAAAATGGACATGGTTTAATTTCTTTCACTTATATAACACTCCCTTACTATTTACTTATACATCCCAACACGACTTTCAAAATCTTTTTCCGCATCTTCTATCTCTTTCTTAACATCTGCAATTATCTTATCAAAAACATTTCTTATTGCTACTTTTTCAAGTTTATGCCACTCATTTTCAAAGTTGTCTCCTGCCTCAATTAATAATCTCTCATTCTTTTTAAGTAATTTAGCAAATTCTCTCCAAATTTCATCTGCATCAAGTTCATAATTACCTAAAATTACATTGTCCCAACCATAGTTCTCAATATTAAAAAATGTATATAAATCAAGAAATTCTCCAACCGATTTAACTTCTCCATATTCCTTTAATACTTTAACTATGTTTTCCTTTTGATCTTCATAGCAAATCCCTATGCTGTCATCTTCCCTGAAATACAAGACATATGGTTTAAGTTTTCCTTTAACTTCATCTGACATTGTTTTTGTGTCATATTTTTCTGCTCCATCTAAAACATATTCAAAATCAAAAGCTATCAATTTCATTTATATCACTCCTTAATATATTTCATATTTAACTCTATATTCATCCTTATGGTATTTACGTTCATATATCTTATTCAACTCAAAAATCAACTTCAACATGTCCAATTTCTCATAAATCATAAACAATTGATTATCTTCATATAACCCATCCCGACCAGTCATAGTATAATCCCATTCAAAATGAACATCTTTCTCACTCATTGCCTTTTCTAAAATTTCATAGTGTTCTTCTCCGTCATTTACGCTATTGATTCCATTCCATTCTTTTACAAATCCATGAAGACCAACTGTTACAAAATCATTACTTCCTTCAGAGGAGCGTCCATAACTTATGCTTAATTCACCATATGTGTTGCCTGAACCATCACATTTTGTATACAACACTGGATCTTCTAAACTCAAAAACTCTTTTCTATTTACAATTCTCACAAAAATTCCTTCTTCCTTTTTATATACTTTTTAATCCATTTTTTAACGAGTTTTGTCATACGAGAAATATCCTCTTACTGTCTTTTTTAATTTACTAACAATATTTACATCAAACATTCTATAATTAGAAATCTCTAATATTTCAAAAAAAGTATTTGTTAAATAATCCCTAATTGTATAATTGGTATATCCTTCTAACTCATCAACATTAAAATCATCTTTGGTGACTTCATCCTTAAACTCATAGAAAGTATCAAATTTCATTAATAAATGTTCTCTGTCCTCAAACTTATTGTATCCAATTAATGTATATCTCTTTTTCATAATATCATACACATCCTTTCAATTTATCCTTGGAAAACATCATTTCATTTACTTTATTATAGTCTCGTCACTAGCATAAACTTTAACACCATGAATTAACTTCTTAAACAATTGGTCTAGATTGCATTGTTTTCCTTCCTTAGAGAGAAAAGAAAGTTTCAAAATCATCTTATCATCAAGATATTTATTAAGCTCTGAGATCAATAGTTTAACCACTCCTTTGCCCTTATATGTCTCTTGAATGTCTACATAGCTAAGTCCTTGATATTGATATTCAGAACCGTAAACAGAGTATTTGATAACACCAATGATTGATACTTTATTATGTTCAAGCATGTATGCTACAAGATATTTTGAATCTTCATATGCATTAAAGTCTTCTGGTGAAAAGTAATGGAATCCCTTAAAGTATGGAACATTGCCGTTATTATATAATACGGGGATAGACCATTCACAGTTATTGTAATCATATAATACTTTTAATAATTCGTCTTTAGTGTATAGTTTTAATTGAATATCTGTCATAAAAATTTATCTCCTTTCTCAATTAGCATATAAAAGCGACAATTCCTAGGATAATCTACTCAACATCTTATATCTACAATACTTTCTTTATTTACTGCACACAAATCAAGTCTAATCCAACGTTCTACACCATTAATTTCTATGATATGACCTGCACGATATCCTTCTTTACGTTCTGCGTCACTAATCTTGCGAACATATTTAGCACAGATGGGTTCATCAATTAATCGTGGTCTACACCATACCATTTCTCCATTTTTGAACATTATGTAATTCCTCCTTTTAATTTATTAGGGTAGTTAATAGATGTTCCAATACCTACCCTAATAGTATCAGACTTTACACCATATGTCTATATATTTGAAATAATTATTTTTAGATTGTATACATTAACCTTTACCTGCAAATTCTTTATAATATTGTTGTCGATACATTTCAGCATCTTTTCCTGCTTCATCTACGTCAGTATAAAGCTTGCCAACTATAAATCTCTTATAATTGATACAAAGCATAATTATGTATTTTCCTGAATCTTTATCTATCATTACATTTCTATATGTAGTATATTGTTCTGCTTTTACTATAATCCCTTCCTACTACAGTAAGCTTCCCAAGCTTTCGTCCTGCTGAATATTTTATATTAATCTTCTCCTTTTTAATGCAATTAATTATTTGTATATTATTATGATATTTAAGGTAGTATTCCAATTTTATATAAATAGAAATATACTGCTACAATAATTATAGCAGTTAAAATTATAATTATTATTTAACACTCCTCTTTTGATAATTAAGTTCTAATTAATGGTATATCATATTTTTCATTCCAATATTTTACCTGACTCAATGCTTCTGGTTTTGAACCTCTATAGGCTGCGTCACCTATTTGAGTTCCTTCTTCATCTTTTACTTGAACTACCCATGCTCTTTCAGGACGATTGTACCACATGTCAATACCGAAAGGTTTTTCATTATGATATTCTATTGCAGAATCAATACTGTCTAGATATTTCATGTGGCACATCCTTTCTTTAATATTTTACACATCATAAGAACTAGTATACCTAATCGTAATATGTTTTTTAAAACGCTTAAATTTTACTTCTGTCGCAAAGCATTGACCAGTACAGTCGTAAGGTGAATTAATATGATGATGTTCGGTGTGAGTTTCTAGTCCTTTTAACCAACAAAATTGAACTACTTTTCTAATATCTGAATGATTAAAAATGTAAAGAGTTGAATTTGAATCAGAGTCTCCAGTTTGTAAAACTTTCTCTAATCCATATTCAGCATTCATTGCTTTACATTTTGGACAATAATCATTAATCCCATTAAAAACTTTAGAATAATAAGATTCCGTTTCTTTTTCATTATCTAAACTTCCAATAAATTCTAGCTCTTGGCTACAACCGCATTTATTGAATTTCACATTATGTATAATAGTTTTTCTAGTTTTTAATAATGTCATATCAAGCACTTCCTTTAATTTACTTCTTGATATTATTATACAGCCTACTACTATAAAAAGCAATAGACTGTAAATAATTATTTTTATATTTGTTTATGTATAAAACTCAAAATGTGAGCTATTACATCGACCGTCCATCCGTTACCTATTACCTCAAATCTTCTAGTTTTGGGCAAACACTTAGTATAATTATCCGGCAATGTTTGTGCTCTTTCAATTTCAATTGGACAGGTCTTTTTATATGTAGAACCTTCTATGTATATATTAAATTTTGTTTCCGTTCTGCTTTTTGGTACTGTAGGAAATTTACCTTCTTTAAAATATGCTCTATCTTGTTGCGAGTAATATCCTTTCCCACTTAAATCATACTTCATATAATTTTTACTTTTAATTATTGTTTTTTCTATTCTCTCATCTATCCTAATTAAATCTGGATCGTCTACTATAATATCTTTTATAAAAATATTTTTATCTTCTGGTTGAGTAATATTTGGTATATTTGTCCAATACAAACGCTTTCTATTTTGAGCAGAAACCAAATTACTATTTATCATTATTGGTTCAATTTTTAATGATTTAGTGATAGCATTTTTAATGTCATCAGGAATGCCTTCATTATTTTCATATAAAAAGTATTTTGGTTTTGTATTTTCTAGTGCTAATAAATATCTTTCAAATAATTTCCAACCCTGGCCTTCTGTATCTAATTCCTTTTTTATTTTAGCCGTATGCGCCTTGGCCTTAGACCAAAATGTACAAGGACTACCACCAATTAAAATATCGATATCTTTAAATTCTATAAAATCACTATTAAAAACATCTCCACATTGAATCGTATCTTGAAAATTATCTTGTGTTACTTTTATTGGGTTTGGATCTGTCTCAAAAGCATAATATTTTTCCACTTCAATATTAGCTCTTTCTAATGCCAATCTCCCACAAGAAATTCCGTCGAATAAACTTAAAATTATAATATTAATTCCCTCTTTCTTATATTATTTATTATATAATATTTTTAAATATATGTACTATTGTAGGAACATTCCATCCATTCCCGATTATTTTATAACGTTGACTATTGCTCACACCTTTAGTATAATTATCATCCAAACCCTGTAATCTTTCACATTCAATAGGAGTTAAATGTCTCCACTCACTTCCTTGTTTTATATTTATATCCCTATAATTTACCTTACAATATTCATAATCTTCAATACTTC
>Ga0209728_1001925_pt1 | contig 11366 bp, 19 predicted proteins | sample RifGroD1_FD_183997 | JGI IMG/M metagenome (GOLD analysis project Ga0209728, IMG submission 183997) | Groundwater microbial communities from Rifle, Colorado, USA - Groundwater D1 (SPAdes) (version 2) | ecosystem: Environmental > Aquatic > Deep subsurface > Groundwater | place: Rifle, Colorado... | reverse complement strand
GTTGCTTGATAGCAGATTCAACTTGGGAGTTTGTCGCTGGCGAACGATATCCGACTACTGGGATATGGACCTCTTCGTTGAGTACCGCCTTGGTTGACCAGTCATCCTTAGTGACTGTATGCATTTCAATGGGCAGTTCGACTTTGAATACGCCTGTCGCTCTCTTGATAATCCGATTTTTGGCTACTGTAATTGCTTTCTTTATCCCCATCTCCCTAAGGTGGAGGATCTTTTGGTAGATATCCATTTCAATCTTAGGATCGAGTGTAAGTGTGAATATTGGCCTACCATCTTGATAGGTAATCTCAACCTTGCTCTCCTGATAAACCTCCCATTTTCTTATCCCTTTTGTCCAGACATTATGGCCCTTAGTATCTTTAGCCTTCAGCCTAAGCGCCTCGTGTAGCAGAGGGAAATTTAACGTTACGACATCCGTTTCTTGCACTCGTTCGCCTGATGCGTTGTAGTAGACTCCCTCAACCATTGCACTAGCTACATCACGGGTGTTCTCAAGAACCTGAATGTCCGTGAAGGATACATTTGCAACCTGATTCATCTTGGCATAGCCGGGGGCCATAATCCCGTACTCTGCAGGTTTATCAACTGTAGGAAGTGATATCTGATATAGGTCCTTAGTGACGTTTATCATAGCCTCAACCCGTTCTAGTTGGCCGAAGGAATCACCGTTACGTTTGATATCTGGCGGTTGAAATGCCATCAGTTGTTTGGACATTTACGCCACTCCCTTCACAAGCTCCACAAGAGCCAAATTAATCCGTAACTTGGTCTGCAGGTTACTAAGAGTCAATTTTGAATGCTCCAAAAAATCCTCTGCCTCCGCTACATTTTGCCTCTCAACCACCGTACATCCGTACATTTGTGCCGCTCTGATCTCAGCATTTTTACCATCGATAACCCCACTTGCAATAAGTCTTCCTTCTTCAATACGAAGCTCATCCTTAGCGGCTACGAGATCACGTGCAGACATATATACTTGCTCGTTAGCGGCCGGTATAGATATCTTCAAGTCCTTTAAGTCGTCTATTAAATTTTTATGCATTTGCCACGACCTCCTCATTCACGATATAATCAGATTGAATAATTTCCCCTACGTTGGACTCCGTTGGCGCGGAGTCTCTTTCTATTTGCCTGCAGTACGTGTTCCTATAGTGCATGTGCAGGCACGCAACACCTTCCCCGTTGTTTGAAATATCATAAAGTTCAACCCTCGACCCATCCTCCCTGCCTACATTAAATGGTGCTATTTCTACCGCCATGGCCGGAAATATATCGCTTAAAACAGTTAGTATTTCGGATAAATTCACATCATCCTTCGAGGCTATACTGATGTGCTCATTCCCCCCGTTGTGGGAACTAAACCCAGTCGAGCTTACTAGAGGGTGATTGCCTAATTTGCGGATAGCTAGGATTTGGTTATCCGTTAGTTTTTTCACACTACATACCTCCCCAATTTAAAGTGTCGAAACGATGGAACGTTGGTCCTGCATGTTCTTGGCCTACTTCCCTGCCATTCATGTAACTTACAACTACCCCGGCATCGGTAACGTCTGCGAGGGTCCTGTGGTCAGTCTCATTGTCCGTAATTGCTCGGTCTGACATAAGGAACTCCCACAAGATGTGATGCCGTTCGAGTTGTCTCTCGATGCGCCTAACCTCTTGGGCAATGCGTTGTTTTTCTTGTTCGGCTAGGAATGTTTTAACACGGTGATTGACCACTGGGATTGCCAGGAGTTTTTCGCGGATGGATTTAGCGATTTTTGACTTACGGAGTTTGTTGAGCATCGGTGGTTTCCTCCTCGTTCAGATATCCTTTACCCCTGCAACATTCGCAGATTTTACAAGGAGTACATTTTCCTAAATCGATAAACCACCCCTCAATAGTCTCAGCTAATTGCATCCCTGACCCCTTCACGAAAACCTCTTCGATTGGTTTGGGGCAAGTATCTTCTTCGCACTCATCGCATTCCTCGCACGGATTAAACAAAGGCATCTTTTCCCAAGAAATAGATTCAATAGTCGGTATCACTTTTTGCTCCGTAAATATTTGGTGAGATTTGCACTCGAACAGAATGATTGAATATTTGTAATCTCGGGTTTTCTTGTTTAAATTGAACTGCGCTATTCATCTCATTCTCCCTTCAAGGTTAAGTGAACCATCATTCCGCACTTGGGGCATTTTGTTTGAAAAACAAGAGATCCGCACAAACTAAACTCCGCAAGCTTACGATTGCATTGAGGGCATCTTATTTGATTCATCAGCCTTCACTTCCTTTGCAACCCAGCTCAACAAGCGCCGTAGGGCAGCCGCTTCTCTGACTGGGTCTGGATTAAATGTGCGAATAACCGTTACGTTGTCTTCGAATCTGCGACTCTTACGGGTTGGTTCGGTAATAATCGTGACAGGCTCAGCCATGCCGATCACCTCCTCTCTTTGTGCATACTGCAATTCTCTCCGTCCCAAATTTGGCATTCATCACGCATGCAATCGCGGTACTCGACCTGAATAATATTACCTGTGCTTTTACGAAGTGGTTCGAGAAAAGGACATTTACGAATTGGATGATCGCCTTTGATTGTCATTTATGCCGCCTCCTTGATGTCGTTTTCCAGTAGATTCCTAATGACTAATGGAGCTAAATTGGTTAATCTATGAATTACCTACTAGGTGTTGCTTTTAATCTCCACTGTATTTAAAAAAAATAGATCATCCAGACTACATCCATCACAGATCTCCAATGCGCCCTCAATAAATTTACGCCCAGGATCCTGCTTTCCCCTTAAAACCCTGTAAAGGTGTGAACGATCGATACCCATTTCTTTTGCAGCTTCTGATTCCGACAAGTTTTTATCCTTAAGGACCTTTTCAAAAGCATCTATATTTAGCGCGACCTTTGCCATTGCGTTCCTCCTTTCTTGGTGTTGATTATTATCCCCAAAATCATTATCTCATAACTGGTGATTAAAGTCAACGTTTTGTTGTAAATAATCCCCGTTATTTTCTGTCCATATGTTGTAAATAGTCAACAACTTTATTATTATTAAGGTAGGCAAGATTGGAGTGATTTGGAAATGGATTTTGGAGTTTATCTGAAGTCTCTTATAGATAAACGTGAATATTCGTACCGGAAGCTAGCAACGCTTGCCGATATCGATCATACGTATATTTCTAAAATAGTCGTTGGAAAGATGGGGCCGCCATCTCCTGAAATATTAAGAAAAATAGCTGGTCCACTTGGTGTTTCCTATGAGGCACTCATGGATGCAGCGGGATACTTAACCTCGGATGATAAAGATCAGGATGAAGACCTCACCCCCACCCCTAAAGAGGAACACTTAACCTTCTACCGAAAAGTCGGACAATTAAGTCCGGAGAGTGTGGCAATCTTAGATCAGCAAGCCGACCACCTTCTCGAACTAGAAAGTAAAATAGTAGCGCGTAAAAACGCCGAGCGCAAAGCTGAACGTGCCAAGAAAAACAAATAGTTAAATAAACGACAAACAACTACCCAAAATACGGGTAGTTGTTCTGCTTTATTGATGGCCTACATATTTCGACATAAGAGGTGATAGAAAGTGTGGAATAATGAGGAATTAGTCGCACAATCATTTTTTGAGTCATATCTCAAGCACGAAGATTTCCCACTAGATCTTAATCGCATAGCCTTGGCGGTAGAGCAAAAGCTTGGTATTGAAGTATTTACGTATATTTGTGACTTACCAAATGAAGTTACTGCACAATTGCGAAAAGGAGACCACGCAGCACTTATCTATGTTAACAAAAATCATTCACTGGCCCGCCAACGATTCGGAGTGGCGCATGAATTTGGTCATATCCTCATGGGGCATCGTCATGGCATACCAGCACCAGGTATCGGTGAATCTGACGTAGAGTATGAATCTGCCAACAATTTTTCAGCAGCTCTGCTAATGCCTGCGTGGCATGTGCTATGTTTAGCAAAAAAATACCCAGACAGCTTTATCTTTCTTGTGCATAAAGTCTCAGGTTATTTTGGAGTAAGCCTAGAGGCAGCAGCTCGGAGATTGGCAGCAACCGAAGTGTTGCCTGGACTTTTAACGCTAGTCGATCCTTCAATTGGCAGACTAGATTGGGAATATCATTCTCCAAGTATCCACTTGGACCGTGGGGCCTTTCGTGAGTTCCTTGTTAGGTACTTCCAAAATCCTAAAAAACGCGAAGAAGATTTGGAAATTATGGGCTACCCTTTCCGGATCGAGGCTAAGCGTATGTGGGGTAAATACTTATTGACGTGTATGCCATTCACAATGGTGGCGGCTGGTTATGGGAGATAAGAAACCTGCAAACAAAACATTTAACTAATTTTGGTCGATCTAAATTGTTGACATCATAATTACCTTAATGCTATGCTTATCCCAAGAGCGCCAGAGCACCAGTATCTTTTCGCGAAAGATCAGAGAGCCAGAGCGCCATACTAATTAGAGGGCCTTCGAGCCCCATATTTCTCTTACGGGAGAAGTATGGGGTTTTTCGTTTGTCTATAGGAGGAAAATAGAGATGTTCAACTTTAACAATCAAGCATCAGGGTCAAAGGCAGTCTTCTACGGCCGCGTATCTTCGGAGGATCAGGCCGAGAGAGGCACAATACAAAACCAAATTGAATTTAGCGCGAAGTATTGCGCTCTCCATAAGATCAACATTTCAGAAAAGTACCTCGATGATGGCGTAACCGGCACGCTTCCCCTAGAAGAACGCGGAGATGGCCTTAGACTCATCGAAGATGCAAAGGCGGGTAAGTTTACCTTAGTGCTCATCTATCGCCTTGATCGCCTCGGCAGAACAGCCAGGGTTATTCTAAATGCGATTCACGAGCTTGAAGGATACGGGGTTCAGGTCAGAAGCATGACTGAGCCTTTCGACACTGGTGATCCGAGCGGAAGGTTCCTTGTCACTATTCTAGCTGGGGTAGCTGACTTAGACCGCTCTTCGACTCTAGACCGCTTATGGAACGGAGCAAACCGCGCTGCCCGTGAAGGGAAATGGCTAGGCGGCATTGTTCCATTCGGGTACCTAAAAGAAGATGCATATCTTATTCCCTCAATCGAACCCATGAGGGGATTTTATATGTCTGAGGTAGAAGTTGTTAGCATGGTATATCGACTCACCGTTGAAGAACACATGAGCACTTATAAGATCGCAGACTATCTCAATTCGTTGGGTATACCACCTTCTTATACCAAAGATGGCCGACAGATAAATAAAGGTAAGCGAAAAGAAAATACTGCAGGCATCTGGCGCCCTGGGCGAGTACGTGGAATGATCGCTAACTCCACTTACAAAGGAGTTCACGAATACGGAACAAGGTCCAAGAAACAGCGTGAAATCATACCTCGCTCAGTCCCTGCAATTGTTGACGTTGATACATGGGATCAAGCTCAAATAGTTCTTCACGAAAATCAGCTTGGTGCGGTCCGCAATGCTAAACGTAAATATCTCCTTCGAAGCCTAGTTAAATGTGGCTCCTGCGGACTAAATTATTGTGGAACGTCATATAGCGGACCTAGTGGACTCCCAAAAGGTTATTATACCTGCAATGGCAAACGAGCTTACAATGGTCCAAGTCTCGGGAAATGCTGCTCTAAAAACTTACCACAAGTTTGGGTAGAGGATCTTGTCTGGTCTGATATTATTCGTTTTGTTAATGATCCGGATGAAGTTTTACAAACACTTAAGCAGGATGCAGTTAAAAGCAAATCGAACATTAATCAATTTTCGGATGAAAAAGATGTTATAAGCAAGGCGCTAAAGCAAAAAGAGACTGAGAAACATTCTATTCTCGATCTCTTTAGGAAGAAACTTATTAGTAATTCAGACGTTGAGCAACAGCTCAGAAAGATCTCTGACGAAACTGTTAAATTAACGAATCGTTTAGCTGAGTTGAGCCAAAATATACAAACAGAAGAAGTTATGGAAGATAAGTTTATAGGTATTACAGAGTTGCTTAACCAGTTACGCCAACGGATCAAAGATGATATCCTTTGGGAAGAAAAACGGGACATCGTTAAGATGCTCGTTCGGCGTGTTGTCGTAAATACAACGTCTGAAGGAAGAAGTTTATCCGCGATTGTTTCAATCGAGTATACTTTCTCCCACGTTGTGAACCACACGGACAAGCGTGCAGTTTATAACTTAGGAATGGTTTATATTAAGAAGGAAGCTCTTCCAGCGTGGAGATTATCTAAATCTAGTATTTCCGAGACATCCCCTATTATATAGAAGGGAATATATCTATTACTCTTTTTTTTGGAATCTTGGAAGGATTTTTATTCCACAATGTGGAATATTATAACCCGGTGATGCATATGGGCGCAAAGAATCGACTTCGGGAAATAAGACATGAGATGATGATAGATCACTCAAAAGAAATGGCATTAATCCTTGGAATCAGTGAGCAGGCCTACAGCCGCTTAGAAAACCAACGGAATCAACCAACACTTGAAAAAGCCCTTATCTACGCGCAAAAACTTAAACGAACAGTGGACGAAATATTTTACCTTTCCCCGGAGGAATAACCTTCGGGGTTTTTATTTACCCATTAATTACCTATGCAATAATTTTGTATGGATAAGCAAGTATCTTATATGTTGTGCATACTTTCTATCATCGCACCACAAACACAACAAGGAGGTGACACATTTGGAGATCAAAGCAAAACTAAGAAGGAGCGACAGGGACATCAAGGAGGCTGTTTCACGCCTGCGCCTTGAAGAGTGGGAGAGAATGTCTGATCTGGTCCGAGATGGATTCCGGAAGGAGCTAGTGGCCCGGGGGGTTATGGAGACGGTGGATGATATTGAGACTGCTATTGAGAGGAATCGCGATTGTGAATAATCGTGTTCGTGTTCGCGTTGTTCTCGTTCCTCGTTTCTCTTCGAACCCTCTTCTTCAGGGTATTTATCCTAGTGTTTATGCGGGTTTGAGGGCTTGTTTCGGTTAAATGGAGTTAACTAGTCAGTTAACCAGTTAGTTTACTAGTTACTTAACCAACACAAAGGTGGTGAATAGCTTGGATTTAGGGCTTGGCAAGGTCATTGGCGAGACGCGTGAGCAAGTTCTCTATGCGATAAATCATTTACCTAAAAACTCTATCCCGGCAGCATTCGAGGACGCTATAAAGGTAATTTGGCGGCGTGAAGATATGATTCCTATGATCATCGAAAGGAAGCTCCTTACGATTAATGGAATGCCTTATATTGAAAAAAAAATAAGCAAGAAGGAGATGGTCCATCAATCCTTAATCTTCGCAAAGAAGTATTTAGGCAAAGAACCATTAGGCACAGAAAGAAATGAAGGATGGTTCTTCGTGGTTCATATTCCTCCAGGTATCAAGTATACTGATTTTCTTTCTGAGCAACAACGTTTTGCCGATTCGGTCATGGGATCATGCCTTATCGAGCGTGAAGGTAAAGCGATAAAAGTTTGGCTCTCAAATCTCCAACTCGAAACTCTATACCGATACCAATTTGATCCCACGCAACACCAGGACGCTTACCTTCCTGTACCGTTCGGAATTAGCTCAAGAGGACCGATCATACGAGACATCGCGGACACTCATTGGTTCTTTGCTGGAGAGACTAGGTACGGAAAATCAAACTTAATCCATTGCATCGTTTACAGTCTCTTACTGGCCAGTACAAAGAATAAGCAAAAATCGTATATCTGTATCATTGATCTCAAGCGCATAGAGTTCCCTGAGTTTGACGAATGGGCTTGGCGGGTAACAGACTTAAATGGTGCAAAGCTCATGCTTAATAAAATCACCAAAGAAATTAATAGGCGCGAAGGTCTCTTTGCAAAAGCTCGCGTCAGGAAGATTCAAGACTATATCTATAAAGGCCATGAGTTGCCTTTTATCATCTTAGTTATCGATGAACTTCATAGGCTCAAAGACACTGCCGGTCAAGAGATGTTGAAATCAATTCTCGCGGTTGGTGCGGGATTCGGAGTCATCGTGATCGGTTCCACCCAACGTCCTAGTAGCACGATTTTTGAGAAAGTGAAGTTTGGTGATCTAAAGGCCAACTTTGACGGAAAGGTATCCTTTCGAGCCTCAACTTCTGCCGACTCGCAGATTATCCTCGATAACCCTTTGGCGTCATATCTACCCAATATCAAAGGGAGGGCTATATTCCAATGGGACTGTGAGGTTGAAATGCAGACATTCTATTTCCCTCTCCATCCCAAGGAAGAGCCTCAGTTAAATAAATTACTCTCTGCACTAGGGCAACCTCGTTTTGTAGTTAGGGGTGATCATCATGACGTCAAACCACAAAGAGGGATATTACCGGGACCAAAAGATAATCGCTCTTCTAAAGGATCGTTACTGCTTAACGACGGATCAAATCAATACTTTGATTTTTAGGAATCATGCAATGTGTTATCGTCGACTTCGCATCTTATCCGGAAATGGCCATGAAAAAAAGCCAAGAAGCCCTAGGATCAAACGTGACAGATTCTCTAAATACGAACCGTATTTCTATTGGTCAGTGGACCAAAGGAGACCTGATCAAATCGATCACAGGATTGGAGTTAATTGGCTTTACGTGTGGTTTGCTACCTGGGCAGAGCGCACCGATACCGAGTTGAAATTTAGAAGCGAACCCAAGGAGTATGAGCCAACCGTTAGGCCAGATGTGCTTGCATCCTTCCGTACTTCAAGCAAAAATCACTTATTCTTTGGAGAGTTCCACAGACATGAGAGTGGTAACGAGTTTGATAAATTACCCAAATACACCGAACTGTTCACGGATATTATCGCTCAGAAAGCGCAAGGCATTAAACCTTATTGGTGGGTAGAATTGCGCGACCAACGAATCCCCACGCTAACCGTAGTCACCACCGGACCTAAGCAACCCATACTAGATCGCTTGTTGAATCAGAATCCTCTTGGCATCCCCTATGAACTACTAACCCTCGACGAATTGAAAGAGAGGTGTGTGCAATGGGTGCAGCCGTAGTTGAGGTCTTTGGTCCTGGTAAGCCGGGCTTTATCGTAACCCTATACCTTGCATTGACTATCGGGGAATTCATTGTTGAGCAAATATTTCACTCCACAAACCGAAACGACCGTATACCCTTCCTAAAGGCCGGTTCGGGCATAGCGGCCGTGCTGATACTCTTGGGCTATCTTGGGATTCTCGTCGGGAAGTATATCACATGGACCACCACGGGTACGCTACCGCCATTGAATTAGGAGGTGATTGGCTTGACATGGGTAACACAGGTTTTCGTAATAATCACAGGGGGATTCGTGGGGTACTGCATCCTGATTGCGTTAGGGAATCACCATAGGGCTCAAATGGTTAAGTTTTTCTTATTACTAATGGTCGCTATTTCAACTCTTGAGCACGCTGGCCCCGCCATAGCTCGGGTAAACCAGCACACCGAGGAGGTTCGGAAAGACGTCAGAGGCCTAACGAGCGCACTAAATACAGTAGGCGACGCCCAAGATAAAATAAACGAGATTACCGGAGACATCGGTAACTCTCCTATCGTGAATTTCGGGGCCAACGCAAAGCTACCAGGTCGATCTATCACAGAAATATTCAGTGGCGGACACTTGGAGTGGCCCATTGTGGGTAAGGTATCAATCACACAGGGCTTTGCATTACCGGATCACCACGGCATTGACATAGCGGTACCTGTTGGAACATCTATTTTAGCCGCCAGAGAAGGATGGGTACGCGAAGCTGGCGTAGATCCCTCCGGCATATACGGAAACTACATACTCATAGATCATGGCGGAGGATTTCAAACTTTGTACGCTCATTGCTCAGAGTTTAAGACGCAGCGCGGTAATAATGTTTTTGATAAGGATGTTATTGCTCTATCGGGGAACACGGGTAATTCGTCCGGTCCGCACCTGCATTTTGAGGTTAGATATTCCAGGAAGGCGGTAGATCCAATGGGGTATCTTAAAAAGTGAGGAGGAATAGATATGCGTGTTACTATTAACGGTTCCCTTGTTGTCGATGAGCAAGAGAAACTTTTCCAAGAAGTTAGGGAATCCTTCATACGTCATATCGAGGAGTACCGAAGAAAACACTGGTTTAAAGAGTTGATTTACGAGTTTACCGGCGGCGAGGATTTAGTGAATATGGACCGCATTAAGGTAAAATTGTGGTTCTGGAAACTTGTCATAACGCTGAAATTATTGCGCGTTCTCCTTGTGTTATCACCGCCTGGCAAAGAACAGGCAGGGGAAATGCTTGTAGCCTTGGAAGAATTGAGAAACAAATTGGAGGTGTGATTTTATAATGAATCAAACTCTAGAGTGTTTATGTGGAAGTAGCATTGTGTTAATTGGATCAGAAATTATAAATGATGAAGTTATTTATGCCGGAAACTCTGACAAGGTAATCGGAAAGTCGTTTGGAATTGAAGCGGCTTGTAGTAAATGCGAGAGGGTATTAAGTATCGAGTTATCCATAACTGATAGGAATTGGGATCAGAAGGAGGCGGATTAATATGCTTATCGTCCTCCGCAAATCCTCAATCAAGCGCACCCTCGCACTCTCAATACTGCTTATCTTAGTCGGTCTATCCCTGCGCAACTCCCCTCTAACTGAAGCGTCCGAATCAAACCTCTACTACTTATACCCCTACCCCTCAAGCAACCCATCTCAGACCTCCCTATTTTGGTCAGAGAGCAATCCGAAGCTTGGCGCGTACAGTTTACCAATGTGGTCGCAGATACTCCCCAACAAGCAGATCGTCGTGGGATTACCAGAGGGATACGGAATCAACGCCGCTATGATAGGAGATAATCTTGGAAAATATGTCGTTACGAAAATAGGCAATCGTCTAAAGAATGGCAAGAAGGAAGAGAAAGTTGTTCCTCCTCCCAAGGATTCGATAACTTATGAACGAGACATCACGCCCGATGGCATAAAGGAAAAGATTCGAGTAGAGATAGGTGAGCACTTTAGAAATAACGATAATTTCGAAAAGTATGTCGAGGTGATGAAAAAGGGACTGACGGATAAAAATGAATTGCCTGATCGCGCACCGATACCGCAGGAATTACCTGCACCCAAGAGTAGTGCTGATACTACTCAAGTTGTTATCTTAGGAAATACGTTGATACTTGGCGGAGCCGCACTGATGCTGCTAAAACTATTGCCGTTGTTGGCGCTGTAATTCCCAAATATTGTGGTAAAATAACACAAGTGAGGTGATAATGTGAACGACACCCCCGACAACTTAGAACTCCTCTCTATTAAATGCCCGCACTGCTCAAAGACATCTCCCGTGAACCAATGGGCTACGATAGCCATTAAAGCAACATCCTGCTCTGCAAGTTTTAGCT
>Ga0209728_1001922_pt1 | contig 11382 bp, 21 predicted proteins | sample RifGroD1_FD_183997 | JGI IMG/M metagenome (GOLD analysis project Ga0209728, IMG submission 183997) | Groundwater microbial communities from Rifle, Colorado, USA - Groundwater D1 (SPAdes) (version 2) | ecosystem: Environmental > Aquatic > Deep subsurface > Groundwater | place: Rifle, Colorado... | reverse complement strand
ATCTTTTAATTGGCTAATAAAACTTTCTTCTGAATTAGGGATTTCATTTATAATATTTTTAATTACCGTTTCCAAATTTCTATCCATTTAAAATTCCTCCTTCATAAATAACATAAATCCATTCTTTGATTTGACTTTATTTAACCAATAACCAAACTGGAGCGTCTTTCTTTAACTCACATGTTTCAATTTTTGGACAATCTTCACAATCATGCATTGACATCGCAGTACCTAATGGTTCATTCCATACTAAACCTGTATTAGTGTAATAATTACAACCAGATTGTTTAATTCCAGACTCTCTAGGAAAATACTTAAAATAATCTGCATTAATAATATCAACTTCTTCTTGAGTTGTCACCTTAAACATGATTTATCATCCTTTCATTATTGAATTATACCCTAGCATTCCATTTATCAATAGCATCATCTTCGTTACTATCTACCCATGCTCCCTCACAACCACATGATTTACACTCTACCCATATAGACCAATTACTTTCAATTACAATTTCTCCTACTCCTCCACAAAATGGACACTGTTTAATTTCTTTCATTTGTGTATCACCTCTCTTTCAATTATAATAGGAAAACATCAATTGATTTGATAATTAACATTCCATATGTTTTACTAAAGTTCTTGCAACAATTTCAACTAGTTTTTGCTCAGGGGTTTCCATATCCTCTATTTTTGATATTAATCCTACTAAACCGATTACGTCACCTTCATGAAATATTGGAGTTACAACTTGGGATTGATATTCAAATTCTTCCTTTACAATTGCATTATAACCAATTTTTGTAACTCTTTCATCCATTGCTAATTGAGCTAAATTCCAAACAGGTTTATTTAAAAATTCTTTCTTTGATATTCCTGCTAATGCTATTACATAGTCCCTATCACATATTAATGCAATATGTCCTGTTGTTTCAAATAAAGAATCAACAAAATTTTGAGCGAAATTACTTATCTCACCTAATGCGGAATACTTTTTAAATAGAACTCCACCATCTTGAGTAAATATCTCCATTGGATCTCCCTCTCTAAGTCTTAATGATCTTCTGATTTCTTTTGGAATAACTATTCTGCCTAAATCATCAATTCTTCGGATAATACCTGTTGATTTTGCCATTGTATATACCTTCTTTCATTAAATTTAATACCATCGAAAGCAACATTTCTTACCATTTCGCATTATTTACAACTTCTCTATCTAAAGAACAAAAATCAGGACTAACCCAACGCTCTACGCCATTAATTTCTACAATATGTCCTGCTCGATATCCTTTTTTGATTTCCTCGTCACTAATTTTTTCGATATATTTACCAAGAATAGGTTCATCAATTAATGTAGGTCTACACCATACCATTTCGCCATTTCCAAACATAAAAATCATTCCTCCTTTTTTAACCATGACCCAAACTGTCCAACGCCAGTTGCAACAATTTGAATTCCCGATCTACTAATAACAATCTCTTCTTTATCTTTGATATATTCTATAATCTCCTTATAATTTTCTTCTTTAAAAATATATTCTTTATCCCACACTTTGAAAGTTTCACCAATTGAAATATGAACACTTCTAGGATTATCATCGTATAAACCCCAACATCTTTCTAGAACATTTGCAGATGTAGTTGATAAATCTTTCCATTCCATATGCGTTTACCTCCTTAACAATACTAGGCAACATTTTATAGCTTAAACTCAACTTCAATCTTATCCAACCTCAACCTCTTTGCTGCAATTAACCTAGAAAATCCATCTACACATAATCCGCTTTTTTGAATAAGCACAGGTTTGTCAAAACATCCATTCTTACTATAGTATACAATACATTTTTTAACCTTGTTTTCATTTACAGTTTGAAATTTTTTAGGAATAATGATTTTATCAATTGGTATATAATTGTCTGCTATAGATCCATTAATTGGTATCTTACTTTTGAAACCTAATTTAGAATTTAAATCTATTCTTCTTTCATTAGTTATAATGCATGGTACTTCAATAAATTCTAATAATTTTGCTATCATGTAACTACTATACCCGATAACCAATGAATATTTACCATCTGATTCTTCCTTAACAACAAGAGGTTTGTCTTTTTTTTCTATATTTCTACTTTTAAATTTTTCAACTCTCTTAGTAAAATCACACTTTGCATTAATATGTATTGGCTCGACTAAAATAATATCAGACAAATTCAATAGTTTCAATTCTTGTGAATTAACATACTTTTCTCTGATTTTTTGATTTTCTTTTAAAATCTTTTTATTCATTACTCTTTTTCGCATTCTTCTTCCTCCTTTAATTTTAACATAGCATGAATATATAATTTTATTTGATTATTCGTATTCCTTTATTTCTCCTTCAATAAATTCTACTAATCTGCTGTAATTATCGGCGCATAATGGAAGCACGATATGCTTACCATTAATACCCAATTTAATATCAAATCTTTCTTCATAGTCTTTATTGCCACTAAGTATATCTAACATTTCATTAGCACTATGCTTCAAATGATCTAAAAACAAATTTAATGTTTTAATATATTGGTCATCCATTTCAGCACTTCCTTTTGATTTTAGTTTACCAATTAAATTTATCAATTATATCCGTTTCCTCATTAAATGGAATAAACTGATAATCTCCACCCCTATATTCTTCTCTTCCCGCAACATTTCCATAAAATTTATCTGTAATGATAACTTTAAAATTTTGAGGATTTCTAAACCCCATTGAGTCAAATCTGGTATCGAACTTAGAAAAATGATTCAAGTAAAATTCTTTCGTATCTTCATCAACTCCACCACAACACATCCATTGATTAGGTAGGTATGTATCAACTTTATCTTTTGGCATTTGATAATAATATTTCATTTTGAAATCCCTCCAACAATCTACTTCTTATACTAATTATACACTACCCGATAGGTAAATATCAAGTAGTGTATAAAAATTATTTTATATTTATTATGTATTCTGGAATAAATTTTTAAATATAGCTTCCAACACTCCTACCGCTATACTATTACCTGCCATTTTTAAAATTTGAGTTTTTGGTACACTATTTTTATTCAATATGTAATAATCTTCATCATCAAAATTCATCACCCTAAAACACTCTAAAGGTGTCAATTCTCTGATTTTATTACCTATAATTATTTTAGGTATTCGTCCTCCACCTTGCATTGTATTTATCGTTGGGCTTAATCCTCTCGGATCATAAACCCTTCTAATTTGTTCAATACCTCTTATTTCTAACATGCCAATCATTTGTATACCATGTCTATCTATAAATCCTCTTCCATTAATTTTATTAAGTAATTCATCGGCCAATTCCTGTTTTATATAATATTTTTCATCTACATCTGATTCAAGTAAATCCTTTAATCTTAAACCAATATCGAATCCTTCAGGGAAAACAAATTCTTGTACAATATCGTTTCTAATACTCATTACAAAAACTCGTTCTCTATTTTGTGCAGCGCTATACCATTTTGCATTTAATACTTTCCAATAATTTTTATATCCAATTTCTTCAAGACTATTCAGCATTTCCTTAAATTCATTTTGAAATTTCTTTTGAGTTAAACCTTTTACATTTTCCATAATACAATATTTGGGCATCTTTTCTTTAATAATTCTCAATGCATCGAAAAACAATATTCCTCTTTTATCTTCAAACCCTAATTGCTTTCCGGCATTGCTAAAAGCTTGACAATTATGCACAATGATATTATTAATGGTATAAGAATTATCTTCTTCTACTTCAAAATTATATACTGTGCAATCTTTATTCTTAATATCAACTCCTCTTATAGGCACCCATACAATGCCATCTTCAAAAAATCCTTCTTTTTGATTTTTTGTGTATTGAACCCTATAGCAGTCTTTATTTTTTACTGATCTACCCTCTATTTCAATATTCCCCTCTAAATGTGTTTTTATAATTTGATAAGGGTAATTATATAATTTTGCAATTACTTGACCAATGCCATATGCTAATTTTATACTTGTTGTAGCAAAAGAAATACTTTCGTCTTTTTTTAAACATCCATCGCTATCAAAATACCCAGATAAAAATTCTTTTAATAATTCTTTTGGTAAATCGATAATATCATTTGTAATAATTTTATTTGGAGCATATTTACCGAATTGTTGCAAATATATATTCAACTCTTTATTATTAATTTCAAGTTTATAAGTAGTTCTTTCCTTAGTAATATTGTATTTAAAAAGTCCATATATTTTGCTTTCTAAGTATTCTAATTCTTCATGAGAACAACACAACATGGTTCTATAAACATTTTTATTTGCATTGCGATAATTTAAAGTCCATCCATCCCCCATATACCTTCCAACAAAATACCAAAATTGCTTATCGCTAAATTTTTCACTTAATGTATTTTGATGTTTTGTCCATTTTGTCACGGATATGCCATTCCATATAGGAATATTATTTTTTTGATTAATAGCAATTCCTATATAATCACTTTTTGATAACTCTTTAGCATTTTTCCACTTTGGTTCACTAAATATCTTTTTATAAGTCCTATTATCATTATCCCATATTTTATACATTTCTCTTATGTAAAAAGGATGATCTGGAGTACATTGGATGGGTAATGTACCTTGTGCTTTTATTTCTGTAATTTCATTAGCATCATTTGTATATAGTTTAATTACTTTTTTATATGTATTAGTATGTGTGATTACATAATCTCCAATTAATATATCTTCAATAACTTTATACCCTTTATCAGTTAAAATTAATGCACCTTTAGGAAAACAAGGTGGAGAATAACAAATCATATCACAATTTGGTAAAATTTTTTCATCAAGTGTAGTAATATCCGTTGCTTGATAATTTGAATTATGCATTATATTATAACTTTTTATTGTTTTTTCATCTTTTTCTATTGCAGATACAACTTCATAGTTTATATTTAATCTATCTAACGCTTTAGAATATGCCCCTATTCCTGCAAATAACTCTATAACTTTTAACTTTTCCAATATATCTAAATCCCTCTTTCTTTTATATTATATTTATACAAACAAATATAAATATCAATTGCTTTTAAACTCATATGTCGGACTAATTTTAATTGAATCTAATGGTTTGTCATAAGCCCACAAAACCACTGATACATCTTTTGCTTCAGGATATCTAGATATAAGTAGTTTTTTAATAAAATTTACAAATTGTTTTTCAGACATCTCAGTTACGTTAATATTAATATCTATTAATTATTTATCCTTCCATTTAGAATCTAGTTTTTATTTGTGCAAACCGAAATAATGTAAATATTATTCATATTTTTCTACTAAAACCCATTCTGCTTTATGATCCTCATAACGATTAGGTACAAATTGCAAAACTCTAAATCCATGTTTGTTAAATTCTCTTAATGCCAAGTATCTCTCGGATGAATACATAGTTTGGGTATCTTCTTCCCAATAAGCGTTTTCATCCTTTAAAATTTTATCATATGGCATTACAAATTGTAAAATTATTATATCTTGTTCGATCATATTAATTACCTCTTTCTTTTTGTTCATTTCCATCAATGCAATTATATCTTCCGCCAAACCATCTTCAAAATCATATTTACAATTATGAACGTATTCATACTCTCTATTTTCACCACGCCATCCATCACTGGATTCATATAAAGGACATTCTGTATAGGTATCTTTATATTTTTTACACATATTGTTTCTAAATTTGTACCATTCTTTAATAAAACTTATTTTATCTTGTGTTGTCATTTATTTAATTTCACATCCTTTTTCAATAATTCATAACTATCAATACCATACCTATCCTTAATAAATCTAAAAACCATATTATACTCACTTTCACCCCACATATTAACAAATTCCTCCAATGTATGACCATAATTATGTGCCAAACTATCATTCAAACCTAACATCATTTCTAATTCCATTCTTGTGTCTTTATCTAACTTAATATTACGATAATTATTCAAGTAATACTCTTGAGCAGATCCACCAAATTTTAAACTCATTGCTTCCCAATCAGCTATCATTTGTTCTAAATATTTCCCATCTATTCTTTGCGGGATACCCTTCTTATCTAACCAATAATCCCAATGATGAGGATTATTACTATAATGATGCTCCCATGCTTTATCAAAATCACTTTTACATTCTAAATAATTTCTACTTAAATTAGACAATCCATTATTTAATTGTTCATGATTATAATCTTTTTCTAGTTTTACACCATGATATCCGTAAAACCATTCTGCATATGGAATAAATTCTTGTGGACTGAATTTACTTAGATCATGAGTGATAGCGTGTTTGTATAATTTTCTTTTCCAACAAGTTTTAAAGACATTCTTTTTATGTTCTAATATGTATTTAAAATAGTTGTAATATAGTTTAATCATTTATGTTTTCTTCCTTTCATAATTTAATTTCCAAAAATATCTTTCAATATTGCTTTTCTTTCAAAAGCGCGTTCAATAGCTTCATCAAACCCACATCCCCCATTATAATATCTAACTTCAAAATCGAAATCACCATCTTCGTTTTTGCTCATATTAAATAAACTATCTTCTGTGTTTAGTTCTTGTCTTGTCACAGAATAAAGAATATCATTGTGTACAATATATCTTTCATAACTTTGATCTAATAACATCTCTTGAAACGAATCATAATAATCATCATTAAATTCTTCAACCCATGACACTCTTTTACATTGTTCCTCTAATGTCTCATTTTCTAATCTATAAACCTCAGTCAATGTCCCTTTATAATGAACTGTTTCACTCATAAGTTTATCTCTCCTTTTTATTTTATTTAGACTTTAGGCTGAAAATGTCCACATATACAAGGAAATCCTTCTTCAATATTGTAGTTATCAGGATTATTCTCTTGAGGATTATCACACTCAATATCAAATATATCACAAAATCCATTAATTCTATATTCACAATCCATATTCTCACCTTCTTTCAATAACTCATATTCTTTTCTGAATTCTTCACCCTTTAGTAATTCCGCTTCAATATCTTTCCAACTAATTCCCTTTCCCATAATTATATTTCACCTCCTTAATATACTTTAAAACATACATTTCCAAGGGTATGCTACTTCCAAAACTGATACCATTTCTTTTTAGCTATTGCTTTTTCTAATTCAATCTCTAACATTTGTATCGTTTTATTTAACTCATCCCTCAATCTCACCTTCTCTTCTATATTTTCATCAATGCTTAAAACTTTACTAGTATAATAAATTATATCTCCATCCTTAGTTCCCTCAACATTTTCAATAATATTTCCCTCATATTCCTCACCAATATTTAATCTATAACCTAAGTCATATAATATGTCATAGGTTTCATAAGAAACAAATTCAGTTATTGTTTTAATATCAGTAAAACTTTCATGACGTAGTTTTGCTTGAAGATACTCGATTGTGCCATAATCATAGCAACAAATATGATAAGTATATAAAAAATCATCATTATCATATTTATATGTGTTTTTCATGTTTTTACCTTTGATGATTGTTTTCATTATTTATTCACATCCTCTACAAAATCTGCCATAATAAGTTTCTCAAATTCTTTTGACATTTCTTTGAGAATTTTCAATTGTTCTTCAGTGAACTTACCTTCCGTTTGTTTTATCAAATATTCTTTATCGATAATATAATAACCACTTGGTATTTTATTCATCTTATTATCCTCTCCTTATCAACAATACTCACCTTAATAACTCTACCATCTTCCTTAAAATAACCATATCTAAACAAATCCCTAACTCCAATACTCTCAACCACTAAACTCTCATCTGCTCTTAAAATATCTTCAATTTCATCGAATACCACTTTCTCAGATTTATTAGAATAATGTAACAAAACGAATTCTTCACCAATAGAAACAATATCATAAGAACCATATTCTTGACCAACATAAAGATCAGTGATATAAACGCAGCCTTCATCTAATAAAATTCTATAAATATTATTATTTAATTTTTTATATGCTTTTTTAACTTTACGTTTAGATTGCAAATCTGAACCATCATATTTGGAATAGGCTAGACGTAATGGATATAGGATTATATCAAATGTTTTGGTAATTATTTTGTCGATTATGCTTTTGATATTTTGTTTTCTTGTGTAATTTGATATATTATTGTTCATTAAATCTCCTCCAAAGTATTCCTTAATGCCTCTAATTGCTCCTCTGCACCTTCAATATTCCATGTTGCTAACATATCTGCTAGTGCCTTGATATAACTAATTACACCTTGAATATTAACAATATTAATAATTACTACATTGCCCTCTGGTTTATTGTTTTCAGTAAAACTATTACAAAAACATATTCCTAGAGATTCTGGATTATCTTTGTGTACAATTTGACTAATTTGAGTTGTGTTTTCACCTAGAGTTATTACTCTGGCTCCGTTAGGCCATTGTTCGATCATTGTTTACTCCTCCTTTTATATTTTATTTAATTTCATGTTCTTTTCTCCAAGCAATAACATTTTCACAATTATTAAATTTCCATGTCTTTATTTCTTGTTTTGATTTATTACATTCAACATAATCAAGTTCTACTAGAATAGTTAATTCACTATCAAAATGGAATTCATCACAATGAGGACAATATAACATTTATTTATTCATCTCCTTTATAATTTAAATCAGCAAATTATATCCCAAACTGAGCGAATAGCGAAGGTTGGAGACAATAAGGAATGGCACATTCCGTTTGTCCGTTCCCCCTTCGTTCCTCTGACATGTCGTAAGATGATTGATATTAGTCCTTGCAGGAGGCTTTTCATTCCAGTGATTTCGGTGTCCCGAAATTCCTTCCATGAATTATATATTATTTAAATAAAAGGTTGTAGGTAAAATTTCACTATCAACCCACCCACAACCTCTCAAACCCTATTGCAACAACACTTTCAAGGAAAGGTTGTAGGTTGATAGTGAAATTAACAAATTGCTACAGATATTATTGTAGACTTACAGAATATATTATTCTATATATTAATTATTTTACAATTTTATAAAATTTACTAACAACCTATCAACCCATACCATATAAACATTACTATGACCTTATTTTTAGAGGTTGCATGTAAAATAGTTTCACATGCAACCTAACATACAACCTATTACCTTTTATCTAATTTTTCAAAAACCCATACCACCTTACCGCCAATTTTCTTTTGCTTTTTATTATAATCCAATCTTTTTAATTCTTTACCAAAGTTAACATTATTCAATTTCATAAAACCATTTTCTTCGCACCATAAACCATATGAATTATATAAGTCATTGCTTTTTACGCCTTTGTTTTCATCTTCAATTATAACATATTTTTCTTCCATAAATTGTTTAACTGGATTAGAATCTAATTTATATTCTTCAAGTTTATTTTCAACTTCCACACTTTTAGTAAATTTATTTTGCTTATGTAATCTTTGTAGTCCTCTTAATGCAAACATAAATATTGCATCTGCCTCCGATTTTAATTTTTCAGACAGATCAATATCAATTTCATCACCTTTAAATTGTTTGTTAAATGGAATAATGCATAATCTTCTGTATAATCCATCAGATTTATCTTTGGTATTTGGCAAACTATTCATTGCAAATATTAATTTTGTTGTACTTGGAAAAGAGAATCTATCTTTGTTTTTAAACTCGCCATCCAACATATCACCACTTACTATCTTCTTGAAGAATGCTGTAGTTTTCATATTACCTTCTATTTCTGATGATTTGTTAATCAGTTTTCCGAATAAACTTACTCTTGCAAATGGTTTATCCAATTCATTAATATCAACATCACTTATATTTTTACTGCCCCATATGTGATCCATAATATCAAGTAATACTGATTTACCATTAGACCCTTCTCCTACAAGCATGAAAGATTTATGAAATTTACAGCTTGGTGTAAGACAATAACCCAGCATCTCACCAATTAATTTCATTCTTTCAGTATCATTTTCAAATGTAGAAGTCATATAATATTTCCAATTAACTGCGTTATTGTTTATGGAATTTATATCATAATTTACATTGAGTTGAATTGTGCCATAGTCCTCTTTAAAGAATTTATCTTTATGAAAAACAAAATTATCAATATCTGTAATATCTAACGTCCCATTTTTAACAATTAATCTATTTCTATTTGAATTTAATAATTGTCCCAATTTATCTTTATTAACTTGATTTATTAACATTTTAAAAGTGCTACTTACTTTTGCATTGGTTAATTCATCTTCTGACTCAAGTATTCCTGCTATTAATTGTTGTATATGTAAATCGGAACAATTCTCCCAAATCTCTCCGTTAAACATTAAAAAACCCATACCAGTGCTATAAACAACATCATATTTAGTTATAAAATAGTTAACAAATAATTTATCCATAAATTTGCCCTCTTCATAGAATTTTCCTTCAACTATTTCAATCATTTCTCCATCTACATTGCAGTGATATTTTTTAATTGTTTTTTCTGTTTTTATTGCTATTGTAAATTCTTTATTTTTACTTTTATATTCTTCTATTACCTCTAATATTGTATCCGTATTTATCATTATTTCCTCCTCATAGTTCACAAAATTTAATTTGTGAAAGTTTAATTAATTTAAGTTCTAAAAATAAGCGTTTTAATATTTTCGTAACATCCCATATATTTACTAATGTCTGAGTTATAAAATTCCGCAAGAAGTAAATCAACTAATTCTTTGTCTTCATATATAAATACTTTTTTATTCCCCTCTCTAATAAATCTGATGAAGTTCACACCCTTTAAGTTTAAATATGCTACCTGCTTAGAATCAATTATACGAGTTTCCATGATATTTACCTCCTCATTTTAAATCCCAACGCTATGGAATTTATAGTATATTAATAATTTTATTTCCACACTAAGTAAACCCATACATAATCTCAATAAATTTCTCACTCATACCAAATTCTTACCTCCTCTCACCTATATTTCTACCCCATATAATTATACTACATAACAAATAATATGTCAAGCAATTTTATTTTTATATTCAACAATCAATAATAACAAACAATAACCGAAACAACAATCCCTTCTAAATCTCATCTGGATTAATAGCAATAATCTCTTTCCCAATCTTCTTAGCATAATTTACAGCATTAGCGGTACCACCCTTACTACCATTCCATACAGCAATAATAATATCTGAATTATTAACCATAAATTTATTCCTTATTTGCATCTTGGCTGGATGATATTCACCTACTGGTACACCTTTAAATTCATATCCTTCTACAGTATCAACAAATGTTACTATATCTGCATGTTGTTTTTGTAATTCGTATCTGTCAACATCTCGTT
>Ga0209728_1001920_pt1 | contig 11427 bp, 11 predicted proteins | sample RifGroD1_FD_183997 | JGI IMG/M metagenome (GOLD analysis project Ga0209728, IMG submission 183997) | Groundwater microbial communities from Rifle, Colorado, USA - Groundwater D1 (SPAdes) (version 2) | ecosystem: Environmental > Aquatic > Deep subsurface > Groundwater | place: Rifle, Colorado... | reverse complement strand
GTTGTTACTGTAAGAGATAAGTTACAATGTAGGATTTGTGGGAAAATTAGTGGATCTGTTAGTAAGTTTTGTGATAGATGTGGGGGTTATTTGGAGTAGATTGGATTTTATTAAATAATAAAATAAATTTTCCTAAGTTATAAGACGCTTGAGCAATCAGGCGTTTTCTGTGTGGGTGGAAAATGATAGAGGAGAATGTAAAAATGTCTATAAAATTATCTATAATAGATTTTTATTACGATAGAGTAATGGATATAGAAGATATTATAAGCAAAGTAAAGAAACATAAATGCTTACTATTGCATAAAAAATATCATATTTATAAAGATCCAGAACCATTTTTCTGTACTGATGAAAATTGGAAAGCACCAAATATAAAGGATATGCCGAAAAGATTAGAGTGTATAAAATGTTCATATCCATTTTGGCATGATGGATTCGTACAGATAGTAAGAGATGGGTATAAGTAAGGATTAAAGTATATTAAATTGTGTTTAGATTATGCCTCACAAATCAATGTGAGGTTTTTATGTGAGCATAATTTGTTCATATGGGATAGATAGGATTCAGAGTCATGACTGAGTTCCTGTGCGTCTATCCCTATATATAATTTTAGCACAGAAATAATATTAAGCACAGAAAGAAGGTTTTAGAGATGTTAGACAAAATAATTGGCGTTTATCAAATTACAAATATTTTAAATGGGAAAATATACATAGGAAGTAGTATTGATATTAGGTCAAGATGGAAAGAACACAAAAGAGACTTAAAAAATAATAAACATCATTCTCTTCATTTGCAGAGATCGTGGAATAAAAACGGAACAGATGGTTTCGAGTTTAGTGTTTTAGAAAAATGTAAAGAAAATGAGACTTTAACTAGAGAACAATACTATTTAGATACAATTAAACCATTTAAAAAAGAAATTGGATATAATACTTCAAAGGACGCTTTAGCACCAATGAAAGGAAGAAAACACTCTAAAGAAACTTTAATAAAATTAAGTGAAGGGGTTAGAAATAGAGATTCTTCTTGTTGGTCTAGGGGAGAAGATAAATTTAATACTAAATTTAAAAATGAAGATATTATTGAAATTAAAAAATTAATATCAGAAGGTTGTAGAACGATTGATATTGCTAATTTATATAATGTCGAAGGACAAACAATAACTCAAATAAAAACAGGAGATAGATGGGGTCATATTAAAACAGAATATGATGATTCAATAATACAAACTCCTAGACAGAAGTTAACAGAAGAAGATGTACTTGAAATAAAGAAGTTATTAGTAGAAGAAAAATTAACCATAGTAGAAATAGCAGATATGTATAATTTAACATTTGGAAATATATCATCAATAAAAAGACTTAAAACATGGAAAAATGTTGGAGAAGAATATAATTTGCAAATTTTAAATAGAGCATCAATTGGAAAATTAAATAAAGATAAGGTAATTGAAATAAAAAAGCATTTATTTTATGGAAAAAGTTGTGCAGAAATAAGTAAAATTTATAATGTTAGTAGTGAAACTATACATGATATAAATAATGGTGATACTTGGAAAGACGTTATAATTAATGAAGACGTTAAAGACAGAATATATTATAAAAAGGGATCAAAACCAAATACAAAAATTCCTATAATTCAATTATCAATAGATGGGGAATTAGTAAAACAATGGGATAGTGCTTCAGATGCATCTAAAGTTTTGAATATTGATCCGAGTTCAATAGCAAAATGTTGTAAGGGAAAACAATTAACTTATAAAGGTTATAAGTGGATGTATAAGAGTGAATTACATAAAGATGATTTAGAAGAAGTTATTTAAACGTCAAACTTCTTCTTTTATTAATTAAAGGAGAATGTTTATGGCAGGAAGACCTAAAAAAGTGGCATCTAATACCTTGCCACAAGTAAAAGAAGAAAAAATATTATATAAATGTGTATGTTGTACCAAAGATAAACAAAAAGATAAGGACTTTTATAAATCTAATTCTATTATCCTTAAGGGGAATGATCATAGGATGGTAGTATGTAAAGAATGTGTAATTGAATTATATTCGTTCTTGGTTAATAAATATGAAGATACAAAAGTTGCATTGTATTTTTTATGTAGATTATTAGATGTATATTTTGATTCAAACTTATATCCAAGCGTAGCACAACAAGCCACCAATGGAAACACAAATATAGCTGGTATTTATTTTCAAAAAATTAATAGTTTGCCTCAGTATAGTTCAAAAACATTTTTTGACTCTACTCTTATTGATGTTAGTGGAGAAAGAAATATATTTGAAACTGGAGAGAATGTTGAGTGGACAGAAGAAGATAAACGTAATAAAGATGATGTGATCCGTATGGTTGGTTATGATCCATTTGAGAATGAAAATCCATTGGATCAAAAAGGATTGTATAACTCTTTAGTTGATATGTTAGACGAATCAACTCTTGAAGATTCTTTTAAATTACCTATAGTTATAGAAATAGCAAAAAGTTTTAATCAAATAGATAAAATAAACCAAGCATTAGCACTAATGACTAGCGATATAGGATCTGTACAAAGTCAAGTTGGTGGAATTAAGTCTCTATTTGAAGCAAAAGACAAAATGTATCGTGCTATTCTTGCAATGGCAAAGGATAATGGCATTTCTGTAAATCACTCAAATAAGAAATCTAAAGGTGCTGGAACATTATCTGGAATAATGAAACAACTTCAAGAAAAAGGTTTTATGGAAGTAGAAGTTAACCTTTATGACATTGAAACATGCGAAGGTATGAAACAGGTTGCAGATATGAGTAATGAAAGCATTAGAAAACAACTTCAATTTGATGAAAATGATTATAGTGCAATGATTAATGAACAGAGAGAACTAATTGAAAAATTAGATTTTAAAAATGCTGAACTTGAAGAAGAGTTGAGATTATTGAAAATAAAAAGTGGTGGCATTATTAATGGACAATAAAATGATGTCCCAAAGAAAGATTGATGGATATTTAAAACTTTCTGAAATCATTCAATGGGGACGTAAGTGGCCTCTGAGGTTCGTCGAATTAATGTTTGGGATTGATCTTTTGGATTATCAGAAATATGTTTTCATGGAAAGTTGGACAACTCCTTTCTGTGTTTGGTGTATGGGGAGAAATGGTGGCAAAACTACATTAGGATCTCCTTTTATAATGACAAAATCAATGCTTATACCAAATTTTAATACATATATATTGGCTGGTGTAGGAAGTCAGAGCCAAGAAATGTTTATGAAAATTGAAAATATTGCTAAGAATAATATTGCTTCATTTACTGGTTTGACAGATGTATTCTTAAACGAAACAGTAAAATCTGCTGCTAATACAGATGGTTTTACTCATAATCCTGCTAGTTTTAAATGTTCTCTTTACAATGGAAGCACTATTCATTCTCTAAATGGGGCTGTAGACTCAAATCGCTCAAAACGCTCAAATTTAAATTTTTACGATGAGTCAGGATTTGCTTCAGATGAATTATTTACAACTTCTGAACCTTTCACAACTCAAAATGCTGACTTCAAACTGGGTGGAGATATTGATGTTACATTATACCCAAAGCAATTTCCAAATCAATTAATATATGCTTCTTCAGCGTCGAGCATTGATACATATTTCTTTAGAAAATATAGAGACTTTAGTAAGAAGATGTTTTTAGGGGATAAAAGATTTTTTGTAGCAGACATTAGTTCTGATATCGTAATGAATGCTACATATAATGGCAAACTGTATCCAGTTGCATTATTAACTCAAGATAAAATTGATTCCGCAATGAGAGAAAATAAAGAAAAAGCCCTCCGCGAATACAAAAATATTTTCACAACTGAAGGTGGAAATAATCAAATTATAAAACGTGCCACTATTATAAAAAATTCTGAATTAAGAGTTCCAACTTTATATAATAATACTGGTGGAAAATTTGGTATTATGTATGATCCTGCACGTAGTTACGATAACTCTGTATGTGTGGTTGGGGAATTTGTTTTAGATGATATTATAGGATATAAGTTAAAAATTAGTAGTGGGGTAAGTTTTGTTGATATTGCTAAAAAGAAAAAGACTCCTATGAGAACACCTGAACAAGTAGAATTGGTTAAACAAATGTTACTTGATTATAATGGAAAATCATCAGCAGATTATGAAAATCTTGAGATATTGGGCATTGATGCGGGTTCTGGAGGAGGAGGAGTAAATATTGCTGACTATTTCATGGAAGAATGGGTAGACAAACAAGGTAATAAACATAGAGGATTGATTGATAAAATTGAATCTATAGATTATGTGTCTAAATTTCCAAATGCAGTTGATAAACTTAAATTAATATCTCCTCAAAAATATAAAAAACAACTTTTTGAAGCATTAATTGAAATGATGAATTTAGATTTAATCTCTTTTCCTGAAACATATGATGGTAAAGGTTATTTAACTATAAATGAAACAGAAGGAGAGGAAATAAAATCAAGTATATATAAATTATCATTTGAGGAAGAAATGGCATTAGTACAAATCGACCTTCTTAAAGAAGAACTTGTTAATATTTATAGGTTTGAAAGTTCAAATGGAAATTGCAGATATGATTTACCATCAGATAAAATACATAAAATGAATGACGATAGAGCATATGCTTGTGCAATGTTAGCATGGCATTTATCTGAATTAAGAAGAAAACATGTAACTGGTAAAAAACGCCCAACAAACATCTCACCCTCATCATACTTCGCGATAGCAAATAAATCAAGCAGAGCAAGACGATAACCAAAAATTAATATAACAATCAAAAACAGAAAGGAGGTCAATCCTTGTCAGACCAAAACAAAACACCAACTTCCTCCCCACTCTCCCCCTCCCTTTTCGCACTAAAAGAATCATGGGAACCATCGAAATCAAAAAATTTCTCCCTCTCTCGTATTGCATCATTTTTCTCCAATAAAAGATCCAAAAAAAACAACAAAAACATTACAATAGATAAAATAAAATTATGGTTAAATAATCCAATTAAATATCAATCAGAAATTTTAGATTTATCAGATTTATTATATGCTCCTGAAGGAATTTACAAAACATTAGTTAATCTAACATCAAATATGGCAACTTTAGATAATTATCTTCAACCAACAAAATCCACAATGAGAAAATTGAATTTAGAGTTAAAAGCAAAAACTAAATTTGATGAATTAGGTAATCCAATAGATCAAGAAGTGTTTGATAAAATCCTAAACAATTTTGAAAATGAATTTGATACAGTTAGGGATTATATTGAAAATATTGATATAAAGAAAACTGGTAGAAGAATTATTGAAAGTATAGTTAGATATGGTGCTTATTGTGGATTTGAGAAAAATGATGGAAATTTTCCTTATCTATGGGATTTGCCAATAAAGTATATCAGATTGTATTCGATAAAAAGTGGACAGTACAAGGTGGAAATGAACTTCAAATATTTTGATGATTTATCAAGAGATAATGAATTAAGTGAATTTTCATGGGGAGTATATCCTGCTGAATTTAAGGTGTTATATGATAGATATAAAAAGAATCCAGATAAATTAAGATATCCTGAATGGCAACCTTTGCCTAGTGAAAAAGTATGTTGTATTAAATTAGGTGGAGATAATGATACATTCTTTTTGCCTTTGTATAGTCAATTATTTACTGAGTTGTTTTTGTTGAATGATTTAATTGATGAGGAGATAGAGAGTTCTAGAGATGAGAAGGTCAAGATGGTTGGAATTGAATTTCCGAATGACAAAGAGACTGGCATCCCCCTAATAGAACCAGAAAGAGTTTCTGAGTGGGTTTCAGTTGTTGCAAACGGACTACCAGAAAATGTATGTGTTGTGGGTTGTCCCTATCCACTCAAAGAGATCCCTTTTAAAAGTTCACAAAATCAGAAAACAGAATTGATTGATTTTGCTAAGAATATGGCATACATGCAAGGTGGAGCTAATCCTCTAGTGTTAGGTGGTAGTTCTACAAATTCATCTGTTGGTGTAACTCAAAATCTAATATATATCCAATCTTTAGTTTTTGTAGTGCTTGATAAGATTCAAAGTTGGTTTAATTATAGGATAAGCAATGTAAATCTCAGAAAGAAATATACTTTTAAACTTAATATATGGAAAATAACTTGGTTTAATCAAAATGAGGAATTTGACAAAGAGTACAAATTGACTTCAATTGGAGGGAGTTTAGACAAAATTGTGTCAAAAGCAGGACATAATGCAGACGACTATAATGCTGGTTTAGAATATGAGAATTTAGTTAAATCTAAATTTTTGTGGAAACCTCCTTTAAACATGAATCAAGCAAATTCTGACGATTCAGGTGGCCGACCAACTACTAGTACACCTTCGGATTCTACAATTATTGGGCAAGATAAGGAAAGTAATATTAGATAAAAAGTAGGTGATAAATATAATGTCATTTATATACTGTTTTGATGAGCAAGAAAAATTAAAACTCCAATCACAACAATTAAAACTTTTTCAAGAAACTAACATTGATAATAAAAAATGTTGGGTCTTTGCTATTGATGCAAACAATAAATTTAACTTTAATCAAGTAGATAAAAGTAAATGTGTTGTTAGTAATAAATTAATGTTCTAATATTATTAATATTTTTAAGGAGGTGAAAATAAATAATTGAATGTATTAAATAAACATCCTAATTTTAAAGTAAAGTTTAATAATGATTTTAAGAAAGTTAATAATTCTGAATTTGCTGAAGGTACTGCATTAATAGCATATAGTGGAGATAATAGAAATTCATCTGATATTACAGATAAAGCTTTTACTGACGCTTTGCCATCTTTGGGACTTGTTCCTTTAGTTGGACATTGGTTATCTGAGAAACAAAATTTTGGAGGTCATGATGTAACAATTGAATTTGTAGGAAATCAATTGGTATTAAAAGACAATACTGTTCCTTATGGTGTAGTTAAAGAGAATAATAATGCAGAATATGTTGAACTTGAGGAAGAAGATGGTATAAAACATAATTATTTAAAAGCAGATGTTGTTCTTTGGTATGGTAGATATCCTGAACCAGTACAGAAGGTAATTGATGATGGAATAAACCAGTCTATGGAAATAAATGTTAAATCATATTCCGAAAAAGATAACGGAAACTTTCAAATAGACTCATTCGAATTTTCTGCACTTTGCTTACTTGGTAAAGATGAGGATGAATTTGGTAACAAAGGTGAAGACAATGTAGAACCTTGTTTCCCTAGTGCATCTGTGACAATTGATAAATTTACAGTAAACAATAAGTTTAAAGAACAATTTGATCAATTGATTTTTGCTTTAAATTCATCTTACAACATATCTTCATATTTTATTTCTAAAGATAAAGCAGAGCAATTAGTTAAAAAAGCAAATACGATATTTACTCAATTAGGTTTTGAATGCTCAGAATACATAGTAGATGGTAAAGAATATCAAATAACTGGTATTATAAACAAAACTCTAAATAAAGAAGCAACTGAAGCATGGGGTTTTGATATTTATGATAAAGATACGATAACTATTTATTCTTTGGATTTTGAAACAATTGAAACATCTTCTATAAGTATAAGTTCTGTTGAATTGTTGATGAACAAAAATATTGATACTAGTCAACAGCATTTTACTTTAAAAATAAATAATTCTATAGAAGAACATACCACAGAAGAAATTATAAAAGAAGAAGGAGGTAAAAATTTAGTGGACGAAAAATTAGAATTGCTAACAAAATATAGTCTTACTCTTGAACAATTAAATTTTAGTATTGATGAACTTGAACTTGAAGAATTAGAAATTAAACTACAAGAGTTTTCTAATGAAGAAAATAAAGTTACATCTACATTTTCTGCAACATATCGTCAAAAAAGAGATGCTTTATCAAATGCATTAGATCCAAAAATTGAAAGAGATGCTGATGATAATATAACATACGAGGAGTATTTGTGGGTTGAAGACTTTGACGATGTATATGTTTATGTAGAAAAAAGCATTTGGACAGAAAGTGATCATGAGCGTAAGTATGGTAGGTTTACTTATACATTTGATGAAGTTACTATTACTGCTACTATCTCAGGTGAATTTGAAGAAATGCTTCTTGTATGGTTAACATTAGAAGAAAATCAAAAACTTCAAGATGAGAGAAATACTGCTATGGTAGTTTCAGAAGAATTTGAAACTCTCAAATCCAAAGTAGCAGAATATGAAACAAGTATCTCTACTCTAACAGAACAATTTAACACCGTCAAATCAGAAAATGAAACTCTCTCTCAATCCAATCAATCTCTAGCAGAATTTAAATCTAACACCGAAACAGCACAACAAGAAGCATTTGAGCAACATCAAATTCAACTCAAAGCTGAATTAGTAGAAAATTTCTCTAAAGTATTAACCCTCGAAGAAGTAAAATCAGTACAAGACAAAGACCTTTCTACCGATGAAATGGAAAAAGAATTCAAGCTTCTTTATGCAGATAAAGATTTGCAAGTAAAGTTCAATAAAAAACCTAAAAAAATAGAAACAGAAATTCCATTAAATAGTTTTACTTGTAAGAAAAAAGATGATTGGACATCTTGCATTAAAAAATAAATAAATTAATTAGAAGGAGGAAAATAAATAATGGCTAATGTAAATAATGTAGTAACTGGTCGGTATGGTATTGTAAATCTTCGTAAAGTGGCAGGGGTTAAGACAGGGGAACATAACATTCAGTATGCTTTAAATGCAACTGATTTTGCTGCTACAGCTTGTCAAAATGGATTTCTTTTAGAGGAAGAACACTATACAAAAACTCTTGGTCTTCCTAGTGGCCCTACAATCAGATGTGGATTAGTTGCATGTGTAGAAAAAATGTATGATGAGAGTGATATGTCTCTCGGTAATTTCAAATTGAATTTGGGTGAATTTTTACCTCGTATTTATCGTTTTCATATTGGTGACATGTTTGATACTAATAACTTTAAATATGATGATGGTGATTATGCTGATTATGCAGCTATTGTAGCTGCAATCGTAGCAGGTACTCCTGTATATGCTTATCCGTCTACTAATGGTCAAATTGAATTAGAACCTATTCAAAATGCTGGTGCTGCAATTGAATTGCAAGCAACTAGAGTTGTAACTTTACCTGCAGGAGAATCTGCGCTCATGTTTACCTGCACAAAAGCTTAATAAATAATAACAAAATAATATTTAATAATTAGAAGGAGGAATTAGATTAACATGGAAAGAAAATATTTTGAGTTAGCAAAACAAGCATATAATCGTAAAGATACTGTAGAAAATGGGGTTACATATACCTCTGATGAGAAGAATAGTGCATTAAGAGACGCTTTTAAAGAATTAGTTCCTGATGGTAAAGATCGTTATAAAAGTTTCCGTCATAATAAAATTGAAATTTTTGAACTAGTTGAGGAAAGCGTTGATGAAATTCTTCCTAAGAGAGTTGATGATGCTTATGGTGGTTTTGTTGAGTATCAAATTCTTGACCAAGGACAAAAACCTAAGTTTAAAACCAAAAAAGGCAAACGTGGATTGCTTAATTTTATCACTAAAGTTGGTCTAGGTGGGGTAATTGAAAGAACAAGACTTGATGTTGATTATATTAGTATGACAATGGAAGCATATGGTGGTGCAGTTTATGTCGAATTTGAGAGATTTTTAGACGGAGTGGTAGACTGGACTGACCTAGTTAATGCTATCATTGATGGTATTATGGAAAAAATTAATCTTCAAATTCAAGCTACTTTAATTGCATCATTTACTGGTTTGACTGCTAATATGAAAGTTCAAGCAAATGCATTTGTTCCAAGTCAAATGGGTCAATTGATTACTAATGTTCAATCTTATGGAGACAATGTTGTAATTTTCTGTACTCCTACATTTGCAGGCACAATCGAAGAAACTCCTGGTTTTATAACCGATATGGATAAAACTGAGCGTAGAGAGTTTGGCAGAATTGGTAAGTTTAGAGGAGCTAGTGTCATTGTATTGCCTAATGCTTTTGCTGATGATACTAATACTAGCAAAGTATTGAGTGATCAATATGCATTTGTAATTGTAACTAACGAGGCAAAAATAATTAAAGTTGCATTTGAAGGAGAGACAATTGTAAAGGAAACTGAAAACTCCGATATGAGTATTGATTTCCTTTCATATAAAAAGTTTGGAATGACTATTGTTTACAGTAATATGTACTGTTCGTATAGGAATACCTCGTTATAAGTTGAATTAAACATAATTATTACATTTTAACTAAAATTAATAGAGAGTGTGAAATATCACTCTCTATTTAATAATCTATAAATACACATTTTAAAATAAATATAAAGGAAATGATAATAAAATGGCAACGCAATCTAAAATACAACCCTTAGATGCAGACACAAAAGTAAGGATAATTAATAATTCTAATGGTAAAATTTATTGGACTCAATTAAATGGTAGACCAATAACTTTATTGAAAATTGGTGCTCCAGCAACATTACCATTTATTGAATTAGAAAATATGGCATATACTAGTGATTTGATTCAGACTGGTGATATTTATATTCAAGAAAAGAATGTATTTGATACACTAGGGCTTAATGTAAAATACGAAGATATTAAACTTCATACTCAATTAAAGTTAATGTTGGCAAATCTAAGTTCTGAAGAATTAAAAGAGGAAATTGAAAAACTTCCTAATGGAAATAAAGAACTATTAGCTGAATTGGCTGTTGAAAACTACAATGATTTAAAAGGGTCAGTAGTTGATACAATTGAAGATGGAACAAAAGTAAAAGTAACATTAATCAAAGAAGATGAGAAAGCAAATAAGCAAAATCAACAAAAGAATGAGAAATAAGGATGTGATTTAATTGGGAACATCCTATGACTTAGTATTTCCTAAATTTATGCATGAAATCAATGATTTTGATCTAACATCTCTTACAGAAGTTCAAATGAAAGTAGAAAATAAATTAACTCTCTCTAAAGCTGTAACATTATTTAAGAAATGTAAACAAAATTTAGTTAGAGATGATATTACAGAAACATTTACAAACACTTTAACTGAAGAAGAAATGTGGATTTTAGCAGATTACATGCGTAAAGTTTGGTTAGATGAGAAAATTAACAATGGTGAATTACTTAAACTAAGATTGACAGATAAGGATTTTAAAACATTTAGTCCTGCTGATCAATTAGGAACTATGAATAAAATAAAGACAGTTTATGATAAAGAGTTAAAATTAAAAGTTAATGATTATCTATATGATGGTTATTTGTATTCTAAGTTTTATAAGTCTGGGAATTAGTATTATAGAAAAATTATAGAAAATATTTAATATAAGTTAAGGAGGAAAATAATGAGTGATTTTGATTATAAAGTAGTTTCGGAATCAGAATTAAATGTACTTGATGGAC
>Ga0209728_1001917_pt1 | contig 11442 bp, 9 predicted proteins | sample RifGroD1_FD_183997 | JGI IMG/M metagenome (GOLD analysis project Ga0209728, IMG submission 183997) | Groundwater microbial communities from Rifle, Colorado, USA - Groundwater D1 (SPAdes) (version 2) | ecosystem: Environmental > Aquatic > Deep subsurface > Groundwater | place: Rifle, Colorado... | reverse complement strand
CCTAGATCAAGAGAGATAAATCAATACGATTTAGAGGGAAATTTTATACGTTCTTATTGGGGATGTATGGAAGTTAAAGAATTATTGGGATATGATAATAGTGGAATCGCAAAATGCTGTAAAAGAGAAGTAAAAACGTCACACGGATATATCTGGAGGTATGCAAATGAATAACGACAAATTTATAATTTATCATTGCCATACTGATTATTCTAATACAAATGGTTATTCTGATTCTTGTACTAGTTATAAAGAGTATATTAAACTTGCTAAAAAGTATGATATGAAAGCTATTGCGTTTTCCGAGCATGGTAATATAGCTGATTGGGTAAAAAAGAAACAAGATTGTGATAAGGCAAAGATAAAATATATTCATGGTGCAGAACTGTATTTATGTACAAAATTAGAAGTAGATGAAAGAGGTTATCACATAGGACTGTATGCAAAAAACATTAAAGGAGTAGAGGAATTAAATTCTTTAATGTCATTGGCAACTTCGAAAGGTAAGAACGAAGATAAAACAGATAGACATTTTTATTATAATCCCAGAATATCATTAGATGAATTAATGAATACAAGTTCAAATATTATCGTGACTACTGCATGTTTGGCTTCTATGCTATGGAAAAAAAGAAATGATACTGATGGTTACTTTGAAATATATCTGGATTGGTTAGTCAAAAATAATGATAGGTGTTTCCTAGAAGTTCAATATCATGATTGTAAGGATCAAAAAGATTATAATGCTTTGTTATGGGAGTGGAGTAAACAGTATAATATTCCATTAATCGCAGGTACAGACACTCATTCTTCTAGTGAATATAAAGCATCGTGTAGAAAGATTTTACAGAAATCTAAGAACAGTGATTATTCAAAGAAGAAAAAAACTAAGAGTGAAGATGATGTAGTTGAGAATGAAAGTGATAATAGTTTTGAAGAAGAATTTGATTTAACTTGGAAAACATTAGATGAGCTTATTGATAAGTTTAAAAACCAAGGTGTATTGCCAGAAGAAGTTTATTTAGAAGCTATAAAAAACACTAACAAATTTGCGGATTTAATAGAAGATTTTAAGCTTGACAAGACATTTAAATATCCAAATTTGTATGGCGAAAATGTTTCTAATTTATTCAAAAATGAAATAAATAGGAAATATCAAGACAAAATAAATAAGAAAGTTATAGATTATAAAAATATTAAATATAAACAGAATATACAAGAAGAGTTTATAGCCTTTAAAAATCAAGGTATGGAAAGTTTTTTATTGTTTATGTCTGAACTGGTTGACTACTGTAACTCAAATGATATTCCTTATGGATTTTGTAGAGGTTCGGTAGGAGGTAGCACAATTGCTTACATTCTAGATATTATTGATGTTGATCCTGTAAAATGGGAAACTGTTTTTTCTAGATTTTGTAATGCAGATAGAGTAAGTTTGGCAGATATAGATATAGATTTTGCACCAAAAGATAGGGCAAAAGTTTATGAATTTATCATTAATAAGTTTGGGTCATCTAAAACTTCTTATATAGCACAATTTGGAACTCTACAAGATAGGGGTACAATTGATGTTTTAGCCAAAGGATTAGATTATAAGGATTTAGTAGCTGTAGCTGAAATTAAGAATAAATATGAGAAGATATTTAAAGAATATAGTGATATAATACAATCAGAAGTTAACTTAGAAGAATTAGATGTAGAAAAATCTACGGTAGATTTTGATAATCATGAATTATATACTAATCAAATTAGAAATAAAAAGGCAACTACAAGAGCAAATAAACTACGACAAGACTTTGAGGATTTAAAAAACAGTAACGAAGAATTATTTTATCATTTTGATGGTATTAAAGGAACTATAATATCAAAAGGTCATCACCCAAGTGGTATGATAGGTTCTCCAATTACATTACAAGATAATTTAGGCGTATTTTATAGTGGTGGAGATGAAAGTTTTCCAGTGGCTACCTGTGCTATGAAGGCTGTTGACTCTCTAAACTATGTTAAGTTTGATATACTGGGATTAAAAACAGTAGGGATAATGAAAGATACATATAAATATATAAAATCACACTATCTTAAATCTCATGAAATTGACTGGGAAGACAGTAATGTATGGAATGATATGATTAAATCAAAAATTGGAGTCTTCCAATTCGAAGGCGATTTTGCTTTTGCTTTATTAAAAGAGTTTAAACCAACAAAAATCAATGATATGTCATTAGTTAATGCTTGTTTAAGACCTTCTGGTAAAAGTTATAGAGATAAACTTATAGCTAGAGAAATTAATAAAAACCCTTCCGAAGAAATAGATACTCTTCTAGATCAAAATAATGGATTTTTAGTATATCAAGAAGATACAATTAAATTCTTAACAGATATTTGTGGATTTAATGGGTCTCTTGCAGACACCACTAGAAGGGCCATTGGTAAAAAAGACACAGAATTGCTAAATGAACAATTGCCAAAAATATTAGAAGGATATTGTAATAGTTCATCAAAACCTAGAGAAATTGCAGAAGAAGAAGTAAAACAATTCATCCAAATTATCGACGATAGTTCTGAATATCAATTTGGATATAATCATTCTACTGGTTATTCAATGGACGGTTATGCGTGTACTAGACTTAGAACATATTACCCACTTGAATTCACCACAGCATATTTAAATAATGTCGCAAACAAAGAAGATATACAAATGGGTACTGAATTAGCAAAAGAAAAGGGAATTAAAATTAAGCCAATTGAATTTGGTCAATCTATAGATGAATATACTTTCAACAAAGAAACAAATACAATTTATAAAGGCATTGAAAGTATTAAATATTGTAGTTCTAAGATAGCAATAGAATTATATGAATTAAGAAATAATAAATATAATGAATTTGCCGAGTTATTAGTTGATATTTTTGCAAAAACATCTATTAATTTAAGACAATTAAAAATTCTAACTGGTTTGGGGTTTTTTAAAAGGTATGGCAAGAATAAAAAATTACTGAAATACGTAGAAATATTTGAAATGTTAAATGGAGTAAAACAAATTAATAAATCAAAGATTGTACCAATGGGTTTAACTGAAAAGTTAGTAAAAAAATATAGTAAAAAAGAGACAACTGCTTTATATAAAGAGTTAGATATAGTTGGTTTGATTTCAGAATGTACAACTAAAATTGAAGACAAACCTTTATCTGTCAAAGAACAAGTTAAATTTGAAAAGGAATATTTAGAGTATGTTATATACGTAAATGAAAAAGCAGGAAGCAATTTTTATATTGTTACAGATTATACTACATATAACGACAAAAGAAAGCCATATGTTACTTTAAGGAATATACAAACAGGAAATGAAACAAAAACCAAAGTTAAAGAACCACAGTTATTTGTTGAAAATCCATTTGAATTATTCAGCATATTAAAAGTTGATGAATTTAAATCACAATTCAAAACAAAAAATATAGGTGGCGTATGGAGAAAAACAGATGAACTAGAAGATATTCTATTCGAGTGGGAGGTATATTAATTGGTCAGTAAGTTATTAGTAGAGTTTGAAGGAATAGTGATTTCCAACCCATACAATGAAGAAGATTATAAAATATATGGTCTAAGAGTAGACTATGATAAATTTCCAAACATTAAACCAAATAAATATAATAATGTAAGTTTAGTTGGTGGTCTTCCTGATCTTGAAGATGGGGTTGAATATACTATAAGTGCCGAAGAGCAAAATGGAAAAAGTGGTATTCAATATAAGTTTATTAATATCAAAAGAGATAGACCCAAAACAGAAGCATCAACTAGATTATTCTTACAAAGTATATTAGATAGTTACAGTCAAGTTGATGAAGTTATGCGTGAATACCCAGACATTATTGATAGAGTTATAAACAATCGTTTAGATGATATTGATTTAAAGAAACTATATAATATAGGTGAATATCGTTTTGATGTTATTAAACGTAAAATCATTGAGAACTTTGCATTAGCTGAATTAGTAACTGAGTTTAAAGGATTTATTGAATTCAAAGTCTTAAAAAATCTATATGATAAATATGGGTCGGTTGATAAGATTAAAGAAAAACTACAAGACAATCCGTATAAGTGCTTATGCGGATTGTCTAGGATAGCATTTAAAACAGCAGACAAAATACTCCTTGAATTTAATAAAGATTGTATAGAAACGAAATCCAAAGGAGAAAAACCTCCAATTGATTTTACATTTGATTTACAAACTTCTAGTCAAAGACAAAAATCCGCAATCATGTTTCTGCTAGAAGAAAATGAGAATGATGGCAATACAAAAATTGATATTAAGGTTTTAAGAAAACAATCTGAAGCATTGGCAAAAAAATGTATTGAACACTTCGTTGATATTATTAAGAATGATAAAGATATTCATTTTGGCAAAGCAACAAATACAGTTGCATTAGAGGAAACATATCAAACTGAAGTATATATTGCAAATAGAATTTTAGAAGGTTTAAAAGTAGAAAATAAGTGGGATATAGATATTGAAAAATATAAGATAAATTCCGAAGTAACTCTCACAGATCAGCAATATAAAGTTTTACCTATGGTATGTAATTCTAATGTGTCTATACTGAATGGGTTTAGTGGAAGTGGAAAATCGCAAACAACTAAATCAGTAATTGATATGCTCAAAGATAATAATAAATCATTTTGCTTATTTGCTCCCACAGGAAGGGCGGCAAAGGTATTGTCGGAATTTACCAAAGAAAATGCATCTACTATACATAGAGGGTTGGCTTATATGCCTCCATATTGGGGTTACAATGAGGAGCATAAATTACCGTATACTGTAGTAATAGTGGATGAATTTTCTATGTGTGATGTCTTTCTAATGAAACACTTATTAGAAGCAATTGATTTTTCTAAAACTAAATTACTGATGATTGGCGATAGTGCTCAAATTCCTTCTGTTGGAGCAGGAAATGTATTTTATGATTTAATTAATTCAAAACTAACTCCTATAGTTTCTCTGACAAAAATATTTAGATATGGAGAGGGAGGAGTATTAACTGTAGCAACAAAAACTAGAAATAGCGAAAAGTTTCTAGCAGACCATCAGAAACCACAAATATTTGGAGATGATAAAGGCTATATGTTTATACCTATGCAACAAGAAAATGTAATTAAAAATATTGTTGCATTGTATCAAAAACTATTAACTTCAGGAAATTCTATAGAAGATATTATGATTTTATCTTCATACAACGTAGGTGATTATGGCACAGTAGCAATAAATAAACATCTACAACCCATTGCTAATCCTAATGTAATATTAAAAGGTATTCATATTCAAATTGGAGATACTAAATTTTACGAAAACGATTTAATTATACAGATGGTTAATAATTATAAAGCAATAAGATATAAAGAAGATGGATGGATAGACGAAGATGATAAAACATTTGTTGCAAACGGAGAAATAGGAAAAATAGTTAAAATTGAATATGGAAAAGTAATTATAATGTTCGATGAATTGGTTGTTTATACTAAGAATGATTTACTAAATGTTAAACTAGCTTATAGTATCAGTATTATGAAAAGTCAAGGAGGACAATGTAAAAGGGTTATAATGATTACTCCTAAAGCCCATACCTTTATGCTCAATAGCAATCTTATCTATGTTGCACAAACTAGAGCAAAACAAAAGGTATTTCATTTTGGAGAAAACGAGACAGTAAATAGAGCAATTAAAAAGAAAGCAGATTTTAATAGAAAAACGCATCTTAAGGAATTATTGTTAAGCTCGTAAATAAATAAATAAATAAATAATTATTTGCAATACAACACTCAACATGCTATAATATTCACAGATAGTAAATTAACTCCGAAACACAAATCCAACTCAAAAGAAGGTGAAAATCATGTGAATTTACATATTTAATTAATTTTCCATAAATACCCAACCCTGTAACCCTACTCCTGCAACACTTTCAAAATTATAAAATCTCAAATTATCACATAAATTGTTCATTTTAAACTATTATTAATTTAAGGAGGTGAATTAAATGTATGACTAAATAATAATATAATTTATACTAACAATAAAAGGAGGCGATAAACAAAATGAACACTCAAAAACTTATCAATCGCATTGACGGAGTATGGACTACATGTAATGCCCAAGAATACAATGTCAATGACACAGCTAATTTCATGTTTAGCAAAAATCGTGAAACCAATGTTACTACACACTTTAAGAAAATTGGTTAATAATTGACACAATAAATAGTCATAATCAATATTCTTAAATCATAAAATAAAATGTAGCAAGAATTTGATCACATATCTTATAAATACTACCAATCAAATTCTTGCCACTCAGCAAAAGAGGTGATACATATAAAGATTTTACATGGTCGAGATGGCGATTGGATTCAATGTAGTTCCAAAGAGTATGAAAAATTTTATACGGACAAAGTTAATTATGCATTCATTGTGGATCAAGATACTAATAAAGGATATTATTATAAAAAGGTGAGAATTGAAGTTTTTGATAATGAAATGTCAGAAATTAAAAACGAAAGGATGGAAGATTAAAGTTTGATTAGTTTTGGATTATGTTCTCATGACATTTGTGAAAAATCTAATGAATGTAAAAGATATTTAAATAGGGACTCTCCCAATGCAAATCCTGTTTATTTTAGATTTAAAAATATTTGTAGTGAAAGTAATGAATATCAATGGTTGATAAAAGTAGAGTCTAGTGAGTTAATTCCAAAAGAAGAAGGTGATACACAATCTATATAAATAATATTTCTTTACAAGGTATTGATTTTCACAAGTATGTGGTCATAAAACAAGATGACTTATACAAACATGCTTCAGAACAAGATTCTATTGACTTAGCAAGAATTCTTAAGAATATTAGAGTTAGTAGAGTTGAGTTTAATAAAAAACCTAGTAATCAGTATTTAGTGATTAATATTGACGAGGATTATGCTAAAGACGTTATTGAGATATTGAAAAAGAATAATCATTGGGGATAAATCCCTTAAAAGAAGATTTTTATTTGATAAGTTGTAATTAAGAAAGAAAGAAGGAATTAAATGGCAAAGTATAAAAAGAAACCAATAATTATTGAAGCAGAAATTTATCGCTATGGATTAGAAGATGGATTTAGATGCCTAGCATATGGTAAAAGAGAGGAGTCAGAATGTAAATTTAATTGTGGAAATGGGAAAGAGTATAGAGATAAATGTCAAAAAGAAGAAAGAGCTGTTCCATACATAAAGACCCTAGAAGGAAATCACATGATTACAAAAGGTGATTATATTATCACAGGTGTAAAAGGTGAAAGATATCCTTGCAAACCTGATATTTTTGAAATGACGTATGAAATTGTTGAAGATTGATAAAATAATCTTATAAAATAATCTTTTTAAGGTATAAATACTAAAATAAATTACATAAAGGAGATAATACATGTACAAATTTAATGAGGTTGCAAATTACATATTAGAATCAGATTATCTACTAGAAAATGAAAATCCAGAACAAATGTTTATGAGAGTATCGAAAAAAATTGCTAGTGTAGAAAAAACAGAAGAATTAATACAATATTGGACAAATAGATTCTATAATACAATTGTAGAGGGATATTGGATGCCAGCAACTCCATTCCTAATGAATGCTGGTGTAAATAATATGCTATCATCATGTTTTGTTGTTGGTGGTTTAAAAGATGATTTACATTCAATTTTTTATACAAATGAAAGATCAGCAATTATCACTAAAATGGGTGGTGGTATTGGTTTAAATATTTCAAAATTACGTGAAAAAGATGCTAAAATAGTTTCAACAAAAGGTAAAAGTACAGGGCCAATTTCATTTATGAAAGTTTTTAATACAACATTAGATGTAGTTATGCAAGCAAGACGCAGGGGTGCAGGTATTATTGTAATGGATATTTATCATTCAGATATTGAATCATTCATTACAGTAAAATCAGACCATAATGAAATCAAAAACTTTAATATTTCAGTTCTTGTAGATGATAATTTTATGCAAGCAGTAAAAGAAAATAAAAATATTGAATTAAAAAGTCCACTTGGATATGTGACGAAGGTGATTAATGCTAAAGAATTATTTGATAAAATTGTCACTAATGCTAGATATCATTCGGAGCCAGGAATTATCTTCAGATCGGCAGTCAATAAAGACAATCCATGCTTAAAAGTTTTAGGAGAAATTGATTCCTGTAATGCGTGTGTAACTGGGGATACATTAGTTTTGACTGATAAAGGATATTCTAGAATTGATTCCATATTAGATAAAGAAATAAATGTATGGAATGGTACTGAATTTTCTAAAGTAATTCCTGCAATTACCAATACTAATCAAGAAATATTATTAATAAAATTTAGTGATGGTTCTGAATTAAAATGTACTCCTTATCATAAATTCCACGTAAAAAGTAATTTGGGTAGAGAGTGTTACACAAATAAAGTCTTAATTAAAGATGCAAAAGATTTAGAGATTAATGATAAGTTAGATAAATATAGTTTCCCAGTTATTGAAGGAGAAAAACAACTAGATAATAAATTTATGTATACTTTAGGCGTATATGCAGGGGATGGATTCTATAATACGGAAAAAAATTGGCAATGTATTAGTTTATATGATGTTAAAAAAGATTTACTAAAGTATATTGATTGTCTTAATTCAAGAGATGAAGAGAAAAGTGATAGAATTCATGTTAGACTTTCCAATGATTATAAATCATTTTCTAAAGAATTTGTGCCAGATCAAAACTATTCTATAGAAAATAGATTACATTGGTTAGCAGGTATTATTGATACAGATGGTACATTAAACTCAAAAGATGGAGCAATTGCAATAACTTCTATTGATAGAAACTTTCTCAATGATATTAAAATGATGCTTAATACATTAGGATGCAATGCAACGTTATCTTTAAATAAAAAAGCAACAAAAAAAGAAATGCCATTTGGAGAAAATGATACGAAAGAATATCAATGTCAAGATTGTTTTAGATTAATTATAAACGCTAGTAATGCGTTTAAACTAATGCAATTACAATTACATACCAATAGGGTTGAATTAATTGCGAATCCTAATAGAAATGCTAGTAAATTTATCTATGTAACCGAAATCATCAAGCAACCAAATATTGAAGAATTTGTATATTGTTTCAATGAACCAATTAAGCACAAAGGTTGTTTCAATGGAATTGTTACAGGGCAATGTGGTGAAATACCTCTTTATGAAGACGAGGCATGTAATTTAGCATCACATAATTTACAAAAGTATATTGATATGGATGGTAAATTTGACTTTGAAAAATTAGATTATGTTACAGAAACTATCGTTAGATTCTTAGATAATAGTATTGATATAAATAATTTACCAGACGATACTATTAAAAAAGCAGTATTATTAACACGTAAATTAGGTATTGGTGTCATGGGTTTAAATCCTATGTTAACTAAAAAAGGATTATCATATGATTCTAAAGAAGGTAGAATTTTTGCTAAATCAGTTATGAAGAGAATTACTGATACTGCTCAAAAATATAGTTGCCAATTAATTGATGAAGGAAGAGAATTACCTGAAGCATGGTATGGTAGCACATTTGAAGAGCAAGGGATAAAGATTAGGAATCTGTCTGTAACATCAGGCCAACCAACCGGAGCAACCCAAATTCTTTTAGATGAGGAATGTGCAAGTTCAGGGGTTGAAACTTATTTTGCTATTGTGTTTAGACGTTTAATGAGAGAAAAAGAATACATAATGGTAAATTCTTTGTTTAGGGATATTGGAAATTCTGAGGGTTGGTTAAATGATAATATAATTAAAGAAATACTTGATAATAGTGGAAGTTGTCAAGGAATCAAGGGTGTACCTGAAAAATGGCAAAAACTATTTAAAACTTCTCTTGAAATATCATGGGAAGATCATATTAAAATGCAAGCAGAATTACAGCAAGTAACTACAAACGCTTTATCAAAGACAATTAATATGTCTCAAAATTCTACTGTCGAAGATGTTTATAAAGCATTTATGATGGCATGGGAACTAGGATGTAAAGGTACTACAGTCTATGTCCAAAATTCAAGGGAAAATCAAGTATTGAGTGCAGAATCACCAATTGAGGTTAATAAATATGTTCCAATTAATGAGACTTTAGATATTGCTAATTCTGTAAGATTGAAGGTTAAAACTGGTTGTGGTTCGATGTGGTTATTTTTAATATATAATGAAGATGGTAAACTATGTGAAGTATTTTCCCAAAGTGGTTCTAGTGGTGGATGTCAGGGAATGACCATAGCACTCACTAGAATGATCTCTACGATGTTAAAAGCTAATGTTGATCCTTATGTAATCATTGAACAATTACAAAGCGTTAAATGTGATGTAAGCGTGGCAGCACACAAGAAGGATGAAGAAGTAGGTAAAAGTTGTGGTGATGGAATTGCTAAACAAATGATTAAATTCTTGAATGGAGAATTAAAACCTAGTAAAGATATAATTATTCAAACTGTAAAACCATTACAAATAGAATTTAATCAAGATGAAAAATTTAAATGTCCGGAATGTGGAGAATATACTCTAACAAAATATGACGGATGTGTTCAATGTACTAAATGTACATATCAAAAGTGCCATTAGTATTATTATTAAAAATAAATAAATCAAATGAAAAGAGGAAATTAATATGATGAAGCAACAACAACAGGTAAAAGAATTTCAGGTAGCATTTAATCACCCAATTGCAAGTAAACCTACATTTATGGATAAAAAAAGAGCAGAAGCAAGAATGGGTTGGGTAGTAGAAGAAGTTGATGAATTTTTAGAATCAGATAATGTAATTGATCAAACTGATGCTTTAGTGGATGCTCTATACTTCATTTTAGGAACTGCTGTAGAAATTGGAGTAGATTTAGAACCAGTATTTGACATCGTACAAGGAGCAAATATGGCTAAATTATGGTCAGATGGTAAACCTCACTATAGGGAGTCAGATGGTAAAGTTGCTAAACCTGAAGGATGGCAAGCACCTGAACCTCAAATTCAAGCAGAAATTGAAAGACAAATGTTATAAAATACAATATGGAGAGATTGAAATATATCTCTCCAACCTTCACAGAAAGGAGCAATAAATGTCAATGCAAATAATAAACTGGGATGAATATTTCATGTCAGTAGCATACATATCATCACTACGCAGTAAAGATCCAAGAACACAAGTTGGTGCTTGTATAGTGGATACAAATCATAGAATCATATCAACTGGTTACAATGGTATGCCAAACAATTGCAATGATTCAGAAATGCCTTGGGAATCAAAAGAAGGATTAGAAGGAAAATATCTATATGTAGTGCATAGTGAGCTTAATGCAATACTTTATGCTAAAAATGACTTAAATGGATGTATTCTTTATTCCACATTATTCC
>Ga0209728_1001913_pt1 | contig 11487 bp, 11 predicted proteins | sample RifGroD1_FD_183997 | JGI IMG/M metagenome (GOLD analysis project Ga0209728, IMG submission 183997) | Groundwater microbial communities from Rifle, Colorado, USA - Groundwater D1 (SPAdes) (version 2) | ecosystem: Environmental > Aquatic > Deep subsurface > Groundwater | place: Rifle, Colorado... | reverse complement strand
ATACATATCGTACATACCCCCTATGGTTTCCGTTCAAAAACATTTTAACTTCCTAATATACCCATTTTACCTCAAAATTTAACTCACTATATTTCTGATCGTCATTTAACCCTCTAAAATCGATTTTAAGTTTCGGATGTGAATTTATACTACCTATACCCAAATGCAAGCTAAAAAGTACCAAATTTAAAGCTAGCAACCATCAAGTAGTGATCTAAATTCTAATATTAAATATATTTTCTATTTTACTTGACAATTCAAATGCTTAGTAGTATAATATATATGTGGAGGTAGACTATGAACATTGACAATTTAAAACCTGGAATGAAAATTCCAAATTATAAAGCTTTATGTGAGGTAATTGAAGAAGAATCTAAATCATCAGATTCTAAAAAGTCTCAATTATCAATATTGGATCAATATGTTAGATATCATAAAAAGGGCCATACATTTATTATTGATGAGATTTATGCAGAACCCAAAACTAGGATTGATTTACGAAGTGATGGTAATAGAACAATTTATGGTGAACTTATCCAATCTCTGGTACTTGATCTACTATCTCAAAAAGATAATAATGGCTCAATATATCTAAGCACCAATAGACTTATGAGAGCATTAGAAATGATCAATGATAACTATGCTTGGGGAAAACTTCATATGATTAAACTAAGTGATATTATTGATATTGGCATTGAAGATATATATGACTTTTATTCCAATACCTACGGAAGTCTTCAATCAGCACTAGAGCTATCTTTAGATCAACTAAGAAGAAAATCACTAATACACTGGAGTAAAATGATATCAATATATTCTCTAAAACTAGATGAGAATAATATGTATGAAGGAATTAGAATGGCCTCAGATGATGAGATTAAGATCATCTTGAAAGCAGAAAGATATACTTTATTGAGAATGGGATATAATGATAAGAAGTCAATGTTCTTGCATGGAAAATGGCAAGAGTTCAAGGATAGTGTTAATAAAATACTTCAAGGAGAACATGGTATAGCTTATTATTGGAATAGTTATAACATTGTATGTAATCAAAATAATTATATACTTCAGGAACTTAATAGTTTAAAACGAAAAATTATTCAATCAACCCTCAATAGTACAATAAAAGAAAGATTATATTTGAATGCAACTAATAGGCATAAAAAAATTAAAAATAGAATGGATGGATGGGGAGAATATCCAGAAGAGTTATTGTCTATAAAAGATAGAATAAGGATTAATAATAATTATCTATCTAATTTTACTAAATTATCTAATTTGTTGATAGAACCAAATGCTAAAAACATACAAAGTTTTAAGTAATTTAAAAAAAAGGATATTTAGTCTGCATATAAGTAAATATATATATTAAGCATAAGTATCCTTTTTTATAGAAAGATGTAAAATTAATTATTGAGCAGGGGTGTGGGGACGGCTCCACAAGGAAATTTGCGAAGCAAATTGACGCAGGAGTCCCCACTAAATATTAAATTTGAAAGGATAAATATGAAACAATTACTATTTAAGCTTACTAAAAAAGATTTTATAGTTGAACCATTTAGAGGATCTGGTAATGGAGGAATGAACCGGAATAAAGTCTCTAGCTGTTGTAGGATATATCATCCTGCTTCTGGAGCTGTAGCTGAAGGTAAAGAACAAAGAGATTTTCCTCAGAATAAGAAAGCTGCATTCAAGCGACTTGTAGAAAAACCTGAGTTTATTAAATGGCATCGTATACAAACCGCTAAAGCTTTAGGTACATATATAGATATTGATTCCTGGGTAGGAGATCAGATGAATATTAAGAATCTTAAATTTGAGATTCAAGTTAATGGTAGATGGAGTATAATAAAATATGAAGATATTATTGAAACTAATGATATAAACTATGATGATTTGGAGGAAAATTAATATGTTTAGTTCAGATGTAACCACAAACCTAATTATATCACTCTTACTACTATTTGGATGGATTGCTCTGATGTGTAGTTTTATGAAAGAGAAGAAACACCGAATAATATTTACAGTATCAGTATTAGTTTTTACAGCAGTTATGACCATTATAATAATGAGCAAATATGCTCTATTACTACTGTTCATAGGTATACCATTAACATTTATAGATTGGGGAACTAAAATGTTTCCAATAAGGAGATAAAATTTAATAATGAATCAAACTTATAATATCACTATAGAACCCTCTTATGAGAAATTCTATAACTCTACTTCAGACTTTGGAGTATATGCCTGTAGGCTTATTGAGTCTATTCCAAAGATCAACACTAACGATAAAGACCATAATGATTTCACTTTACTGACTATCACTGGCAATACTCCTAAGCTTATTATAGGAAAACAATATAAATCTATTGTATTAGAAACAGTTCATCCTAAATATGGACAAAGCTTTAAAATTCAGTCTATATTTGCTCCTGAGCTATCTTCTCAAGAAGAAGAACAATATTTTCTTAGTACTATGTGTACAGAATTACAGTGTAAAAATATATTAACCAAATATCCTATGCCTGTTACTGCTATACTGGATGATAAATTTGATTATACCAAGGTTAAAAGATTTAATTCAGCTCAATACAATAAGCTTAAAAAAGCTGTATTGGAAGGTCACAAGTATATGAAGGCTTTAACCATATTAGGCCAGTTTGGAATTAGTTATGGTCAGACTAAGAAAATAGTAAATGCCTATCCTAGTGTAGATTTAGCTATTAAGGCTGTTACTGAGAATCCCTACATATTATACCACACTGTTTCAGGTATTGGCTTTACTAAAGCAGATCAGATTGCTAAAGCTATGGGAATTACATCTGACGATATTAGAAGGATTAATGCAGCTCTTGTATATGGACTTGAATGTAATGAGAACTCAGGCAATACCTGGATACAAACAAATAAACTTCTAGAAGATACTGAAGCTATATTAGAACTTGAATTTGAAGACATTAATGACTTAAAGGATATTATTAAAAAAAATAAATATTGCTGGATATCTGATGATGAATCCATTGTAGCTATTAGCTCTACTAGAAAGTGTGAACAAGATATAGTTGATGAGCTGCGTAGAATTAACTCATATCAGGTAACTCCATTTTTTTTAGAAGATAAGGTTACTGAGCATATTAAATCTCTAGAGCAACAATTAGGTATAAAATATGCCGATATGCAAAAGCAGCTTTTTTATCAGTTAAATAGTAGCAAGATTACTGTTCTCACAGGCTATGCTGGTACAGGTAAAACATCTACTCTCAATGGATGTTTAAAGATGATTGATTCTAAACATGGTATAATATGTGAGTTACTTAGCCCTACAGCAAAGGCAGCTATTGTACTTAAACGAGCTACTAAAAGAAACGCTTCTACAATTCATAAAGCTCTTGGTTGGACTCCTACCGGATTCAGATATAATGAGCATGAGCCATTACCAATTGACATACTAATAGTAGACGAGGCTTCAATGGTTGATATATTTCTTTTCAGGAATCTCTTAAAAGCTATACCTGATAAATGTAGATTACTTTTGATCGGTGATCCAGCACAGCTTGAGAGTATTCAAACAGGAAGTGTATTAAATGATATAATTAATAGTAGGGTATATCCTGTTGTAGCTTTAGACGTTGTATTTAGACAGGCTCTTGATAGTGGAATTATTAATGCCGCCACTAATATATGGCAAGGTATTAATTTCTTGAAGGGATCAGATGAAATTCTGGAGCTTGGTTTAGCTAAAGACTTCAAGATATGGTTTGGGGAGAAAGAGAATTCAGCTAATAGGATTTTAAAGATATTTAAACAACTCATAGGCAAATATTCTATTGAGGATATAATGGTAATCTCTCCTATGAAAAATGGCGTGTCTGGCGTAAAACTGTTAAATAATCTACTTCAGGAGGCTTACAATCCGTCTTCAGAAGAAAAGAATCAGATAGATATGCGAAGATGTGTATTTCGAGAAGGAGATAAAGTAATCCATCTTAAAAATTATTATGAGGCTCAATGGTATGATTCGAGTTATGAAGAGGTTAATGGTAAAGGTGTTATTAATGGCGATACGGGCATAATAAAAAAGATTAATATAAATGACAATGATGGCAAACCAACTAATGAAATGTTTGTAGATTATGGAGATCGATTAATTAAATATGAGAACGGTATGTTTGATATGATTGATCTCAGCTATGCAAATACGGTTCATAAGGCACAAGGTTCACAGGCTAAGGTGGTAATTATGGCTATAGATACAAGTCATTATATAATGCTGAAAAGATCATTATTATATACTGGAGTAACCAGGGCCTCAGAAAAATGTTTTATCATTGGTGATAAGAAAGCCATTGGAATTGCCATTAGTAATAATGCTATTGATAAAAAGAAAACATTTTTAGAAAGTTTTCTTAAAACACTTGACAATTGCAGTATTTAGTAGTATAATATATATGTAAGGTGAAGAAGCGAAGAAATCCTCTTCACCTAAATCCTTTTTAACAATTTTAATATTTAATACTTTAATACTACCGAAAGGAGAAATAAATGAGTTTAACTGCTTACGAGCGTGAATTTGCTTTGAATTTTACCGACGCTGACGACGAAGCATATTTATTAACCTGCAATAGACCTTGGATTACTAAGCTGGATAAATTGGTAGCGAAGTTTCCAGACATATATAAGATTAAAAAAGAAATCATAATTGATGGAGAAGTTGTTGGTAAAGAATATACTTTTTCTAAAGACCTGGTGACGATCAGAAGCCCAAGAGAAAAAAGAGAATATTCTGAAGGAGAATTAGAAGAATTAAGAGAACGTGGAAGAAAATTAGCAGAGTCAAGAAAGTCTTAATTTTAACTATTTAAAACTAAAGAGATTATCAATGAAATGAGTTTAAATTTCGATTTTTTGAACGAGGTAATGAAATTATATTACTTTGAGTTCAAATTTGAATTATTAATGATTTAATAAAGAATTTGGAGGAAGAAAATGATTTGTCAGAGATGTATGGAAAGCAATATGGGATCGTGTGGAAAAGGTATTAGTAAAACTGATACACAAATTAAAAATGAAAACTATAAATGTTTTAAAGAAAGAATCTTGAAAGTATATGACACCGATGAAACCAAAGATGCGATTCTGGTTGAAAAGGGAGTTTATGGGGACGCTTTTACGGCTTCAGGTATTGAAATGGAACTAAAGAGATTGATGAGACTTAAAGACAGCATGTTAATCAGAGTGGGGGTATGAGTATTGGCAATGCCGGTTAGAGATTTCTATGGAAAACTCGATGATAAGACTATTTATGATTTTGTAAAGAAATTAGACTATTCACTCAGCACAGAAGAAGAAAGAATTAATAAGGTTAAAGAGCTGCTATATACAGATCGGGGAGAAAATGATGTTTATATAGATAAATATTTTCAAACCCTTTTTGAACAAGAAAAGAATCCTGAAGAATCACATTATAATCCGCATATAACACAAGACGACTTTCTTTCTGGTGACAAAAATGTTTTTAAGATGTTAGGTTTAATAACAAGTTATATTATTAATTCTCCTAATTCCAAACCACTTACAAAAGAAGTGGAATATAATTTTTATAGTGAAAAGGAATATAGGAAGAAATTTTATAGGCATGAAAAATCATTAAACGAATTAGTTAATAAACATAACGAACAAGTAAATTTATCGGATTCATACATAATTGATTATATAAGATCTGACGAGGAAAATTTTAAGAAAGAGAAAAAACAAAAAATTTATAAGTCTGATTTTAAAGATACTGATTTTTTTACAGTTATAAAGTATAAAAACGAAGATGGAATACAGGCTGCTTGTAATGGTAATATTCTTGAGATATATTCAGATATTATTGAGTTTTATGGCAGTAAATTAGATGAGTTAAAAATAAAAAACAGACTAACCAATTATAAAGATAAAGAAATTCAAGATCAAATTAAAAAGATTAAGAAGTTTTTAAAAGAAGTAAAGTGGGATCAGCTATATTGCAAAGATCAAATTAAGGGTGTCATATATTTTAAATCACCTATGAAAGATGATGGTCAAATAGATTATCAGCTTTTTAATTTTACTGATAAAAAACATGTGTCTGCATTACTTAGGTGTAAACCCAGAGATTTAACTAGTGATGTTGGGATATTAATATATGATTTAGAAAAATTAATAGAAGATTGTAATTTTTCTGAGGACGATTCGAAGGCTTTGGATATGTATAGGGATTCAGATACAAATTATAGAGAAATAGGTGAAGAATTAAGTATTACAAATGGGGCCGCTCATCAAAAGGTTGATAGGATAATTAATCAGATTATTAAGGCATATTTCAAAAAATATGAAGACTGGTTGTATTTGAATTATCTTAAAGGAGATTATAAAAAATGCTCCATGTGTGGAGAGGTTAAATTAACTAAGTATTTTCATTGGGACTCTACAAATCAATGTTACAAGAGTCAATGTAAAATGTGCATAAAAAAAGAAAAAAATGCTTAATAAACACCAAAAAATGCTTCTATATATATTGTAAGCAGTTAAAATCTCCTTGAGAAAGGATTGACAGTATGGCTAAAAAAATATCTGATGATAATATGTTTTTTGGCTTAGATTTAACCGATGAACAGCGAAAATTTAGAGATTCAATCTATAGTGATGAATTTGATATTGTCTTTTGTGATGCCAGAAGTGGTACAGGAAAAACAACGATTGCTGTGGCAACTGCAAAATTAATGGTAACTAATAAGAAAAAGTATGATAAAATGGTTTATCTTTTTAGTCCAACACAAGAAAAGGAGCTTGGCTTTCTTCCTGGTGGACTTATAGAAAAAGAAAAGAACTATTATCAACCATTAATAGATGCTTTATTAGAGATAAATGAAAATCCAGATCAGGCAATAATGCAGTTTTGTGACCCTAATGTTAAGAAGCAAGGTTTAGGTTGGGCAAGTGCTATGAGCCATACTTTTTTAAGAGGATGTAATATTAAAAATAGTGTAGTTGTAATAGACGAGGCTCAAAATTATACTTCAAAGCAACTAAAAAAGGTGCTAACCAGAATACATGATTCTTGTAAGATAGTGGTTATAGGCCATCATCTTCAGGTTGATTTAATTAATAAAAGACATTCTGGATTCATAAAATATCTTGAGCATTTTACAGGTAAAGAAAGATGCAAAATTTGTAAGCTAACTAAAAACTTTAGAGGATGGGTTGCTGATTGGGCAGACTCATTACCAGAAGAAGATTAACAATTTAAATATTTAATATATTAAGGTGAAAGGATAAAAGGTGAAGTAAATGTCAGTTAAATTCGAAAAGACCACAAATGTAAAGTTGTCAGGCAAAGGCGTTTTGGTAGGTGTAAGCGAAAATGGGTTCGAGATCGAGGATGTTAAGGAAGGTACGATTGACATCATTGGGTTTGAAGATATTAAGGCTCTCCTACTCAATAAAGAAGTAAATATTTCTTTTGGTAGTAAAGAAGCAGACGAGAATTAAAGTTTAAACTTAAGAGGTCGGAAATGGTTCCCGACACACTACGAAGCACCGCATTTGAAATATTAATGTGTAGAAATGAGCGTAGTATCTGAGATGCAGGATACACCGCCCTGTCTGAAGTTTATAAAATTGATATTTTATGACAAATTAGCCAGCTACAGAATGTAGACGGTATTAAATGAGGCGGGTATGCCAACTGTGAGTTTAGCTGGACTTTAAAACCAGCCTCCCCTTTTGGGGAAAAAAGAAATCAAAGGGGGAAATTAATTGGGATCTATTAATTCAAATATTGAAAATAGAATTATTGAGTTAACCAAAGAAAGAAAACAACTTCATAATCAGGATAAGAGCATAACAATATATCCATATGTAGCTGAAATGATTTTTAATGAATACGGAGAGCATATTGGAGCTGAAAAACTTAGAGAAGTATGTAGACGTTTCAGAGAGAAAAATAGTCTAAATGAAAACTTTGAGTTGATTAAATCTTCATCTGAGACTACAGACCAAAAGGAATTTAATCTAACTGAAGCTATTTTAAAGGACTTACAAAAAGGCATAGATAAGTCTTTTTTGTTAGAGAAGTATAAGATTTCAGATAGAATCCTTGATGCTACATTAGAAGATTTTAAAGATAATGGATATGTAATTGAGAGCATCGGTAGCAAAATAATACTCTGTAAAAATATTATACCCAAAGAAAATATATATGAACTTGATTGGAATGGAGATAAAATAATTAGGTTCGGTTGTGTCAGTGATACTCATATTGGTTCTAAGAGCCAGCAAATAACACATCTTAATACGATTTATGATATTTTTAAACGAGAAGGCATTGCAAATGTATATCATCCTGGGGATTTATCAGAAGGCGAAGGAATGAGACAGGGACATCAATATGAATGTTTTCTTCATGGAGCCGATGAAATAGAAAGATATATAATTAAAAATTATCCTTCGAGATTAGGAATGAAAACGCATTTTATAACCGGAAATCATGATACCTCTACTATAAAGTCTTGTGGTCATGATATGGGTGTATACATTGCTAATAAAAGAGATGATATGAATTATCTTGGTGTGTTAAATGCTAAAGTTAATTTAACACCTAATTGTACGCTAGAACTTAATCATCCTCTTGATGGAGCTTCATATGCAATAAGCTATACCATACAGAAAACAATAGATGCTATGACCGGTGGAGAGAAACCAAACATTTTTTGCAACGGACACCATCATAAGGCAATGTATATGTTTTATAGGAATATACATGCATTAGAATGTGGGACTTTTGAAGCTCAGACTCCATGGATGAAAGGCAAGAAATTAGCAGCTCATGTTGGGGGATGGATTATTGAGGTCCATGTTAATGATGAGGGCACTATTACGAGATTTATGCCTGAGTTTATACCCTTTTATGAAATGACTAAAGAAGATTATTAAAAATATATTTTTAAAAAGTATTGACAATTGCAATATTTAGTAGTATAATATATATGTAAGTTGATTCAGAGGTTATTCAAAAATAAAACAAAGCCCCAGGCAGGTTTTAGAATGCTGCGAGCTGTAGTTCACAACAAGAAAAAACTGAGCAGCATGAGTTTCCTAGATAGGTCTATGGAGTGGCTTCCGTTGAGTGTAAAATGGGCATTTGTGTTCTGGCAGCGACATTAGCAAATGCTTTCCCTACTGGATTAATTTTATAAGCCGAAGGGCAAACAAATTGATTTTGGTTCGATATGATTAGCTTTGGTCGGTGAAAATATTTAACCCTTCCTACTGTGTGTGCCAAAGAAACAACCCCATAAAGGGGTGCAACACACGACCAACAGTAGGCTGTAAACTAACCGAGGACAGTCCAAGTCTGTCTGAAAAATAGTGAGGATAACGTACAAATTAAATCATGTTAAATGTGTTGAAGAGAGGGTTCGTGACACCCTCTTGTATAAAATGTATAAAATAAGGGTTTTATTAAATATCCAGGTATAGCTTAATGCAAAGCGCATGGTTTGGGACCATGTAGATGTAGTTTCAAATACTACTACTTGGGCCAATATCGGAATGTAACTCAATGGCAAGAGTAACCGGCTTTTAACCGGTAAGTTGTAGGTTCGACCCCTATCATTCCGACCAATACGGAGAGTAGCCTAATGATGGGAAGCTGTCTTGAAAACAGTCGTATCGGTGAGAAGCCGGTTACAGAGTTTAATTCTCTGGCTCTCCGCCAAATTAGGGTTTGTAGCATAGACTTCTGGGCAAGGAATGCTACATTTATGGAAAGGTAGTCCAATGGTAGGTAATCGGTTTGCTAAACCGTCTGGTGATCTTAGAAATCATCTGTGGATTCAAGTTCCACCCTTTCCGCCATATGAGGGTTTAAGATAATGGTAGTCGGCTGGCCTCCAAAGCCATGCAGTAGGGATTCAAATTCTCTAACCCTTGCCAAATTTTAAGGATAAAGGTGATACAAATGTATAGCAGAATTTATGGTAAAGTGACTATACCTGAAATGATTGATATTATAAAAGAATATATAAATAGCGACAGTGATCATAAATACAGTATCACTATTGGTACTGATTCTCAGAATAGAAACTTAACTAAGGTAGTTATAGTGGTTGCTATACATAGGATTGGTAAAGGCGGAATATTCTTTTATGATATAGAGAATGTTAATAAAATCAAAAATCTTCAGCAGAAGATATATCACGAAACATCTATGAGTTTAGATTTAGCTTACAAACTCTCAGAATGCTTTTTAGAAAATGATATTGATGAGCCTATTGAAATTCATTCAGATATCGGTAAATATGGCAAAACATCTGATCTTATTACTGAAATTACTGGATGGATTAAAAGTTCAGGTTTTGAATATAAAATTAAGCCAGAAGCTTACGCTGCTGCTTGTATAGCAGATAGAATAAGCAAATAATGTGGTCTTGTAGCTTAATGGCAGAGCGTCACGTTGTCAGCGTGAATGGCGAGGGTTCAACTCCCTTCAAGATCGCCAATATGGGTAGGTATGCAAATGGTGAAGCAAGCGGTCTGTAAAATCGTGACATAAGAAACGTTAGAAGTTCAAGTCTTCTCCTACCCACCAATTTATATGGGGATATAGTGTAACGGTAGCACATGACACTTTGGATGTCAGAGTTATGATTCAAATTCATATGTCCCTGCCAATATGGGCGTGTAGCATAATTGGGAATGCATCTCACTTGCAATGAGAAAGAATGGGTTCAAATCCCACACTGTCCACCATATGGGAGATTAGTATAATGGGAGTACGTGTCCCTTACAAGGATGAAGCAGAGTTTCAATTACTCTATCTCCTACCACGCAGAAGGAAGGCAAGGTGTCTTGCAAGCCTCATAAGCTTGATTAGAGGGTTCGATTCCCTTTCTGCAACCAATGCCTCTTTAGTTTAAAGGTAAAACAATTGCCTTGTAAGCATTAGTTATAAGTTCAATTCTTATAAGAGGCTCCATATGCACACTTAACTCAATGGAAGAGTACCTGTCTTATATGCAGTTAGTTATAGGTTCAAGTCCTATAGTGTGTACCAATATTGGCTTGTAGCTCAATGGTAGAGCGATTGGCTGTTAACCAAGAGGTTGTGGGTTCAAGTCCCACCTTGCCAGCCATATACTCTCGTAGTGTAATGAATAACATTTTTGTCTACGAAACAAAAGATTGCAGGTTTGAGTCCTGTCGAGAGTACCAAATTTAATATGTGGGAATATAGTCCAACGGCAGAGACAACAGGTTTAAGCCCTGTCAAGTTTCGGTTCAAATCCGAATATTCTCACCAATACATGGAAACGTACACCAATGGCAGAGTGAACTGGTTTAGAACCAGTAAAGCGAGAGTTCAACCCTCTCCGTTTCCACCAATATCGAGATATGGCGCAATTGATTAGCGCAACCGGCTGATATCCGGTAGGTTAGAAGTTTGAGTCTTCTTATATCGACCAA
>Ga0209728_1001912_pt1 | contig 11488 bp, 12 predicted proteins | sample RifGroD1_FD_183997 | JGI IMG/M metagenome (GOLD analysis project Ga0209728, IMG submission 183997) | Groundwater microbial communities from Rifle, Colorado, USA - Groundwater D1 (SPAdes) (version 2) | ecosystem: Environmental > Aquatic > Deep subsurface > Groundwater | place: Rifle, Colorado... | reverse complement strand
CACAGCGTAAGCGCGATCAAGACATTGCGCGAAAGTATGGCAAGGAATACAACGTTTATTCGGATGCCGATGTGGAATCACAGTGGGGCAAGAGTCATGGCATTAAGACTGTTGAGGAATTTGAGGCTGCCCTGCAAAAAGAAGAGTACAAGGCAAAGGGCGTTGACCCGGACCTAATCAATGAACTCGTTGCGAATCATCCCGACATCAAAGCGGCTAAAGCACAGCAAGGTCAAGCTGCAATCAACGCGGAGATTTCCGAGTTATCGAGCGAGTATCCCGATTTGAAGGTTAAGACTCTAGCCGACATGCAAGCGTTACCTAACTTTGAGGCTATTAAAGCGAAGGCGTACAAAGGGATGACCCTTTTAGAAGCTTATGAGGCTGTTAATCGCGCTGAGATTCGCCAGAGAGCTAAGGAGGAAGGGGCGCAGGGGGCTATTAGGAATATCAGTTCGAAGGATCACTTGGGTACTGAGAAGAGTGGGAACCAACAACAGGGTAAAGAGGTTGAAGTGAGCGCAGAGAAGATGAGGGTTTGGAGGGCTATGGGCTATACGGAAGCTGAGGCCCGAAAGAAAGAAGCTAAGTACTTAAAGAAATAAGGAGAGTGTAAACCATGGCGTTAAGAATTATCGGTAGTATCCTCGGTAACTACCACGGCAAGTTCGTAGAGGATCTTTATATGACGGACTCTGAGGCGGCTGTTGTCGGACAGGGTTATTATTTGTCGAGCCAGCGATGGACAAAATCTGCAACAACGGCGGCAGTTGAGGCTGTTTGCATTAAGGCGGCAACAGCTGGAACGGATGTTTTGGCTGTGATGGAGTTGGTGAAGCCGGGGGACATCATTGAGGCAGATTACACGGGAACTCCTGATGCGGCGTTCTTGCCGGGGTTAAAGTTGGCTGTATTGGATTCTAATGGGGCTAATGTGGCCTCTGCCACTGTAACGGGTGGGCACTTGCGGATCTTGAAGAAGGATACCGCAAATACAAAAGTTCAAGTGATTGCCAGCAAAAATATTTGCCAGGCTTAATTTAAGAAAGACAGAGGTGTAGTGTAATGGGTGTAATGATTCAGAGTTCAGGCAATTTCCAAAAGATGGTAGGTTTGTATGAAAATCCCTTGCTTGAGTATTGGCAGGATAAATACGCTAAGGCATACAAGAACTCTTTGATTCCAGAATTATTCGACGAAGTGCAATCCGATAACGCGACTGAGGCAATCAGTGAGCTTGTCGGTGCTGTTGATTTTAAGGAGTGGAACGGTGAGTTTTCATACGGTGATATAAAAGATTCCCCAAATGCTAAAGTATGGACTCCGCTGGTTTGGCAAGCTGGAATTCAGTATGACCGCTTCACGTTGTCTAACGCTAAGTTGGTGAATCTAAAGAACGAACACGGCATGTTTGCACTTGGCGCTGCCCGTACTCGTAACGCTTGTGCTGGGGGAATCTTTACCTATGCCGATCAAACTAGCTTCACTGTTAATGGTGTTCCGCTAAATTGGACACTGACATCTAATGGATTGCCCTTGGCGAGCAACAGTCAGACTTCGGCAAACTACTCCACGACTCAAGATAATCTTGAGACACTAGAGTTGAACGAAGAAAATCTTGAGACAGTATGTCAAAAGATGTTTGACACAAAGGACGAAAGCGGAAAGGAATCCCAACTAAATCCCGATACTTTAATTGTACCTACAGCCCTTCGCAAGCGGGCATTAGAGATTGTTGGCTCTACCGGCAAGTCCGATACGGCAGACAACAATGTTAACGTTTACGATGGCAACTTAAAGGTAATTGTGTGGGACCAATTCCGTAAGCAAGCCGGAAAAACAGGACAACCTTGGTGCGTAATGGATGGTATGGCAGCGAAGGAAAGTCTTAAATGGGTGAATCGCCTTGAATCTGGTGACGATTATGAAGTTATTTCATGGAAAACAGAAGCGGAACAAAAATGGTCGATTGGATCTATTATGTGGTACTCTGCGGGGGCTTACGATTTTAGACCCTTCCAATTCAGCTTTCCAGCATAATTTTCATTGACTAATTAGGTTTACAAAATTAATAAAGCATGGTATAATCTATCTATAATAAGTGATTGGAGGATTATGCCATGCTCGCTATTTGTCCGGTATGCGGAGAAGAATTTAATGCGGAGAGAGCGAAAAAGTATTGTAAACCCGAATGTGTTAAACGAGCTAGAGAATTGAGAAGAATTCCAAACATTAGAGTGTGTTCAGGCTGTGGAATCAAATTTAAACCAACTGGTCAAAATCAAAAGTATCATAGTGTTAAATGTCGTAAAGACAATACCTATGAAGACCATTATAAAAATAGTGTTATGAAACTCAGGGACAAAAATCTATTCGGTGGCAATCGAGAATTGGCATTGCGAAGAGATGGATATGGATGTACCGTATGTGGTGGTACTCAACAATTAAGCGTCCATCACAAAGACAGAAGCGGACAAACCGACAATCCTAATCATGACCTAAGTAATCTTGTTACCCTTTGTAATCCTTGCCATTGCCAAGAACACCGCGCCGACAAAATGGGTGATAGGACTGCATTTGAAACAACTTGCCAAGAGTGCGGCGAAGTATTCAAAACTACGCCGTATAGGATTTCAATTGGAGCAGGAAGTTTTTGCGGAGCAGAATGTAGGGATAGGGCTAATATAACCCTTACAGATGAGCAACAAAAAGAACTACAGCATTCTTTGACTAAGCCAAACTGGATAGTAGTTCAATGCTCCAATCCTGCCTGTGGTAAGGAGTTTGAGGTTCCTCCAAATAGAGTAAAAAGATCGCTGGATAAACACGGGAAAATAGTTCTATACCATCATCGTTCTTGCAGAACTATTACAGAAAACCATAAAAGGGCAAAACCAAAACCAAAAAAGCCAACGAAACTAACCCCAAGAGAGGGGTTTAAGTTCTGTACAAAATGCGGTGATGAACTTCCCACAACGACGGATTTTTTTCACAAACGTGTCGATAATGGAACTGAGAAACTGAAGAACACTTGCAAGAAATGCGTCTCGCTAAAAGAGTCATCCAACTATACCGCTAATAGGGAAGCGATAAGAGCGCGACAAAATAAAAGTCATAATGAGAACAAGGATGAAATAAACGCTCGTAGTCGTGAAAAATATCAAAACGGCGGTAAAGAAAAGAAATCGGCATACTATGAGGGAAATAAAGAAGCCATAAACGAAAAGGCATTGCATCGCAGGGAAGGAAACCGCGAAAACATTCGAGCTATCGCTAGGGAATATAGCAAACGTCCGGAAGTAAAAAAACGTATAACCGAACAGCGAAAAGCTAATCCTGAAAAATTCAGAAAACAGTATAATCTTTATTATCACGGAGCAGGAAAAGAACGCATCATTGCCATTGGTAAGCGCAGGGAGGCTAAAAAGAAAAATGCAGTCGCAACCCTAACCCCTGAACAATGGCTAGATACCCTTGATTCTTTCGATAATTGTTGTGTGTACTGCGGCGAAAAGCTAGTAAACGTGCAACAAGATCATGTGATTCCGGTATCGGCAGGTGGGGGTTACACAAAGTTAAACATGCTTCCTGCTTGCAAGTCTTGCAATTCAAGCAAGCATAATCATTTGCTGGAAGAATGGTATCCAAGACAACCTTATTTTCTTGAATCTCGCCTAGTAAAAATCCACGCATGGATAGGCTTCGACACAAAATCAAATACCCAACAACTAGCACTCTGCTAAAGGGTGCTTTTCCTATTTAATGCGGCAAAAAACCGCGAGGGGGAAACCCCTGTTAAATTAAGGAGGTAATTCGAATGTCAAACAATAGACACTTTGGGCACAAGTATTCACACTTTGGCGAGGACACAAAGGGCATGGACGTAAAAGCCTTTGGTGATACCACAGGTAAATATTTCTTATGGGATGCCGACATAAACACATTCAGTGTGAGGGGAATTTCCAAGCTATTTAATCGTCCAACTACTGATGCATTTGCGCTACAAATTAAGTCAGAGTTTACGGACACTGACTCAGGGCATAACTGCCTTGAGGTAACAGCAGATTGCAAGGCGGCATTAGTGACAGGTGGCGGCAATACCGCAGTACAGGGTGTGTCGAGGCTTGCTGCAACCTATACCGCAACAGGCGGCTCCTTGATCGGGACTTATGGACAAGTTGCGAATAATGGCACAGTAAACGGTTCGGGAATAATGATGGCCGGACTATACGGATTAATTGAGGATGGTGGAGTTTATACGTCGGTTTCTCATTTGTCTGCTGCATGGCTGGACTCACACCTTGATCAAACTGTTAGCGCTGGAGAAGTAGAGCTTTTGTATATGTCCAATAATGGCGACACAACTTTCGACCAAGCTATGTACATTTACGCAGGGAATAAGATCACTAACCTATTCAATATCAACACAGCATCAGGAATGCTGGCAGACAATGATGCTGGCGGTAGCACTCTGGACTTTACGAACTGGCGCACAATAAAGATAGTTCTCGAAGGAGAGACTTACTATCTTGTAGCCGCTAAGACTATTGCAAATTCATAATCACAATTAACGAGGAGACCTTCGGGTCTCCTTAATTTTTAGGGAGGTATTATGTTAAACATTGTTAAGAGACAACAACAAGAATTATTAGTTGGTTTGGCTAATCTATACATTCAGAAGGAATCATTAGACAAGCAGATCGAAGCTCAAAAGGTAGCAATACAGCAATGCGCCACTTTAGTAAAAGAAGTTGAAAAGGGCGATGACAATGTTCAACCTTAAACCCGAAAACCTCGTAGGAGACACCAATAAACTCCTATTTCTAATAGTAACAGAACTACAACAACTCAATGACAATGTCCAATCCCTGCGTCCAATCGCGAAGGACACAGTGGTTCAATCAGTCGTTGAGTCTGTTAAACCCATAGTTAAGCGCAGACCAACTGTCAACAAAAAGGGCAATACAAGAATAAAACCCCATAAGCACATTACGCAAAGCGTCGAGCTATACAAATCTGAACTCTAACCAAAAAGGGGGGGTGAGACAACTGTTGATAAATGTTTATAAAACTATAAAGAACTCTATTTATTTTTAATAGAGTTATCAAGAATAGTAACCATTAAATTATTTAGTGAGCGGTTCTGTTCTTTGGCTAGTTCTTCTAGTTTCTTTTTTAGGGCTTTAGGCATTATTAACCCAGTCCTTACGTTGCTTGAACTAATAGTCATCGTTATCACCTCATATTCATTATACCAGTATTAACATAGCATCGTAAAGGTGTTGATACTGTGATACAATATGAATGAGGTGATAATGAATGATACTAGGGAAGAAAGTTAGACTCAAGCCCACAGAAGCGCAGGAACACCGACTATGGAAATCCTCTGGAACTGCGCGATGGGCATATAACTGGGCATTAGGCAGGCAGGAAACTAATTATGCCAATGGCGGGAATTTTCTTTCCGACAATGATTTGAGGAAAGAAATCACTCAACTAAAGCAAACGGAAGAGTTTTCTTGGCTAGGTGAGGTTTCCAACAACATCCCAAAGCAAGCCGTTAAAGATGCCTGTGATGCCTATAAGAAGTTCTTTAAACATCTAGCTGAAAAACCTAAGTTCAAGAGTAGAAGAAAGTCAAAACCTTCATTCTATAATGACACAATGAAGCTTAAGGTTAAAGCTGGAATCGTTCTAATTGAGAAAATCGGATGGATCAAGACTGCTGAACAGTTACCTATAGGTATTAAATACACTAATCCTCGTATCTCATTTGATGGAAAGTATTGGTATGTGTCCATCGGAACCGAGCAAGAGCAAGTTGTTGAACCACTAACAAATGAAGTCATCGGCATTGACGTTGGGATCAAAGTCCTAGCATCCTGTTCAAATGGCATGGTGTTTAAGAATATCAATAAGTCCCAAAGTGTTAAGAAGTTAGAAAAACGTCTTCGTAGGTTGCAACGAAAGGTATCTCGTAAATACCTAAAAAATAAGAAGGGGGTACGTTACGTCAAAACCTGCAACATTATAAAAGTTGAGAAGCAAATCCGCGTGCTACATCGAAAGATAACTGGAATCAGAAGTAATCATATCCACCAAGCCACCAATGCAATCGTGAAAACCAAACCTTGCAGAGTGGTTGTGGAAACTCTAAATATCAAGGGTATGATGAAGAATCGACATCTATCTAAAGCAATTGCACAACAAAAACTGTATGACTTTAAGACAAAGCTCCAATACAAGTGTGAGAAACACGGCATTGAACTCGTTGAGGCAGACAAGTGGTTTCCTTCGAGTAAGATGTGTTCCAGTTGTGGAGCTATCAAGAAGGACTTGAAGTTATCAGATAGAGTGTACAGATGTAATTGTGGTTTAGGGATAGATCGAGATTTGAATGCTTCCATTAACCTTTCGAGGTATAAATTAGTAGTCTAGTCACCCAAAAGACACTACTAATATGTACGATTCGTTGCATCGGATTTTAAGCCTATGGAGTGTTATATCAAACGAAAGTAGTCCTCGGACAAAATCGGACACTATGAAATAGGAAGCAAACAAAGCTTTAATAGACTTTTATAAAGTTTTGGCAACGGAAAAGCAATGTCAACTCTGACTAAATTTATCGGTAGAGTACCCAATCAAGTAACCCTCCAAGATGGGGCAACTGCAACCGGGAATGGAACGGCCTATACTGCAATTATGCCAATGACGTTAAACTTCGAAATAACAGGCACTAGCGCATCGAGGACTATAGTGTTTGAAATAGCAGGACCAAAAGGAGTATATCAATCCCATCCCGCCTTCAAACTCGGTGACACTACCTACACCCCCGCCACAACAACTACGGGCGGATCTGACACGACACCTGAAACATGGGAAGTCGATGTACCTGCTAATTATTCCTTCCGTGCTAGGATTTCCGCAGTAGCAGGAGGGGGTATACATGCATCCGGAACGGCGGTGGCACAATAATGAGTACAGTAGATAAGGTTGCCAGGGGTCAACTCAGTGCGTATAAGGCAGAAACTGCGACTCAAATTGTTGATAGAGTTAATGTAAAATTCCCGCCTGTGCCTATGGTCGGTGCAAAGGGCGACAATTCCTCAGATGATACAACCGTAATACAAGCCATTGCCGACTATTGCAAAACTAATAGCAAAATTTTGTATTTTCCTAACGGAGCATTTCTTTTCACAACCTTAAACCTAAGAGGATCGAGATTAATAAGTGATAGTGTACAAAATCCTACATTCCAATTTATTGAAGCACTTCGAGTAGAGTGTAGTGAAGGGACTATTCTAAAACATATAGGTACTGGTGTAGGAATCGAGTGGGGTGGAACAGGAGAAATTGAGGAAGTCGGCACAAATTTCAGTCGTGGTGGGTATTTAAAGAAATTGCAACTACAGGGGAATATAAACTCTACTAAAGTTCTGAGAATCGTAAAAAATGTAGAGGGCGAAGTCGATGTAAGGGTTGACTACGGGCAAATTGGTATCGAGACAAAAGAGTTTAACGCTGGACAAATTAACTTAAATTTGATGTGGCAGCAAAATACAGGTTGGTTTATAAGTGGTGGAACAAATGGCATTGAAGTAGGAAAATGTCACATCAGACGTTGCCAGGGGAATCCAATCACAACCGCAAGCGCATTACAGTCGGACTCTAGTTACGCTTTGCATTTTAACACATTGATTTTAGAGGGTAATTTACTACCTTGTATAATTGGTAGGTGTCAAAGCTTAATTATCGATGGGCACTATTCGGAAGCTAACGTAAAAGGTGATTTTATCATTGGTGGCGTAGGATTTAATGTAGACGGGTTTAGGATTAAATCTTACTTAAATCTATCTACAAATGACGGAACCCCTGTGTTTACATTTGTTGGTGTGAGAAATGCAATAGTTGATATTGGGTATTTAGCAAATGGGGATGTTGGATGTAATGTTATTAATACAGACAACACAAGTCGATTCGAGATATACACACCATCATTTTCTTTCTTCACGGGCAATTCAGTCGTCTATGATAGCGATGGGTTAGCTATCTTAATTGATAAAACAGGAGGATGGACTTACTCAAAAATTTTTAATGGGACCGTATTTGTAAAGAGTTCGACAACTATAGATTATCACTATTATAAAAAAATGTTTACTGGTACGGCTACTACTGGTCTTATATCGACAAGGGTTACAGGTGATACTACGGATAGGGTTAATATTAGAGCCGACGGAACAATTGAAAATGGTCTTGGTGACGCAACTGGATATATGCAACAGTTTGGATTTGTTAATTTTGGTGCTGGATTAATCGGGTATGGAAATCGGGCAGGGGTTATCCCGTGGATACCTGTCAAAATAGCAGGTGATCCAGTTACGGCAGGATGGGGAGTAAATCAAAAAGGTTGGGAATGGTTTAATACGACAGCAAATAAAAAGAAGTTTTGGAGCGGTACAGCAATAGAGACTGTTACATCGGCGTAATGTCGCAGTAGACCGATTAGTCGCAACAACTAAAAATATAACCGTCCTTTTGGGCGGTTATTTTATTTGAAAGGAGGAAAGAAATGGCGATCAATTACGGTCAAATCAGAACAGCCACATTAAAGATTCTTGGGGAATTCAGCTCAAGAGGGGCCGTTACTCCGCAAAGCAAAAATGCTGATTTCAATTATCAGATCCAACAAATCGTCAATGAAAGCATTTATGAGCTGGCAAGCACAACAGCAAAACTCCCCAAAACTCTCCCTGTCCCCCATAACCCAGTTAAGAACACTCTCTCTGACGATACGAGTTCGATCAGAACCCATATCCCGAACGTTGATTTCTCTATCTCGCTTGGTAATGCAAAATCATGTGTTCTCGAAACAACCGGACCATCTACCATTGTCATTGAAGAAACAAGCGATGGTTCAACCTATACGGAAATCGAGACAATCACCGTACTATCAACCGTTACTACTTTTGCAGAATATAAACGGCTAATTATCCCAACCCTTCCGACTAACACAATCAGGCTGAGATTCACCGGAGATTATGTTTATCTATTCCGTAATTATTGCCTATACCCTTATTCTTGGCCCTTGGCAGCAGACATTCCTTCTCATGCTCCTTGGAGAAAGTTAGTTACTCCTGATGATTTCCTAGACCTAAACTATGTGGAGATTACAAGGGATGCAAGGCAATACTTGCCTTATTCTAATCTCATTAAGACTCCTGAGAATGAGCTCTTCGTTAATAATCTAGAACAGGCGTGTGAGTTCAAGATCCATTACTGGCGCAAACCAACGCTCCTAACTTTCATGGATGTTCAGGCGACTGATGATGCTATGGTGATCGATTTAAGGGATGACGCGAGTTTAATAATCCCTTATAACGTAGCCGGAACCATTCAGAACTCGGAAGAGGCGGGTCGAGGGGATGGAAATTTAAAGAAGTACATGGAGAAAAGAATGAACCTTATTCCCAGCACAACTTCACAGACTGGATCGATAATAAACCTGTATAACTGGTAATGGGGGTGATAACATCGCTATCGAGACGTATTCATTTGACCAAGGATTTACAGGTGGACTAAGAGTCGATATGTCCCCGGATAAAATACCACCTTCCGCATCGCCGAACATGGAAAATATTTGCTACGCCGATGGCGCGATTCCCACCAAACGATTTGGTGCATCTCGCGTAACCGCAACCTCGTGGGGTCCAACTCCAATTCGCGGCGCATTCGAGTTCTATATCATAGGAAGTTCTGTCCCCATATTCCTAGTTGCTCACGGTGGCAAAATCTATTCCTACAATGAAACTCTCGATACAAAAGCAGACCTATGCACAGGCACAGTCCTAGGGGCCACAGATGCCCCTACAACCTTCTTTCAGGTGCGCGACAAGTGCTTCATCCTAACGGGCACAGAATACCTCTACTATGATGGCACAAACCCCATAGCAACGGTTCAAAGCATTGCCTATGTGCCGACTATTGTATTGACTAAAAAACCTGACGGAACAGGTGGATTGCCAAACGAGAAATTCAATCATCTGTCTGACAAGTGGAAAGAGTCATTCGATGGCAACGGTGCGGCAACAGAGTATATAATCACAAAACAACTTCTCCCTGATGGCTTAACTCCGATTACCCTGTCTACCAATCTCTTTAAGGCTTATATCTATGAAGTAGAAATGATAGAAGGTGCAGGATTCACCTTCAATCGCACGACATGGAAAGCTACCTTCGCAGTGGCCCCAGCAACAGGTATTGACAATGTACAAATCCAACTAGAAGCAGATGCCCTTATGGATCAAACGCTTATCACTAAATGCGATAAAGCGGTTGAGTTCGGTGGCAAAAATAACTCAGTTGTATTTATATCAGGCAATCCCAGCTATCCTAATGTTGCTCGATACTGTTGGTTTTTCGATCCGACATACTGGCCTCAAGATCAAGATATATCAGTCGGCAATGATGCTCGCGCAATCACCGGATGGGGTCGCATGAACGATTATCTCGTCACATATAAACAACCAGGGGATGAGTTCGTTCAGTGGTACTCCGCGCTAGATTTAGACTCAGTAGGAGTCATGGTTGTCTCTACAAACGGTCTAAATGATGAGTTCGGGTGTATTGCTCATAGAACTGTTCGCCCTGCTCAGAACGGCCTTCTCGCCCTCTCAGACAGAGGCGTTGTGTGGACATGGAGTTCCCTTATCAAGGGTCAGGCGAATTGCAAGATAATCAGCCAAGGAGTCAATGGTAAGAACGGCATAGCGAAAGGAATCCTCGATAATACAAAGGCTGATTTAGCATTAGCACATGCGGAGATTAGCGGTAATAAGTATCTACTGCATATCAAGGATAAAGTGTGGGTACTGGATCTAGAATACTCAGACCTCGCTAATAATGTTTACTGCTGGTATCCCTACACTGGCATCTTCGCTAAGGCGGGGATATTTTTTGTTAGGGATACAGTTTTATACATTGGCGACAAGGTAGATGGGTTGATGTACAGAGGGAATCAAGCTGAGGATGCAAATCTATGGCTTGACGATGGGGTGGCGATTGATGCTTGGTGGACTTCGCCTTTGATGTTTCTCGGCGGTCGTAATTGGATTAAGAAGTTTAGCCGAATAAGACTTACATTTAAAGTTGGCGCAGGAAATCAGCACATTCTAACCTTTATTACTGACCAAGGACCGGAGGATATAGTTCTCACTCAAGAAGCAGGATTCTTTTCAGCTTCTTTTTTTGATGCAGAATTCTTTAACGCAGGAGTTGAAAATGCGGATTATCCATCAACTCAGCCCGAGAAGATCGGTTACAAGGGCAGTTATTTCAGCTTCAGGATTCGTAACATTCAACCGAATAGAGGACTTACAATGTTAGCCGTAGAGATTGACTATAGCTTGCTTAAGAAAATTAAGTAGAGGTGAGAAAATGAGTTATCCAACTATGGATGAAATATCGTGGAAATTTACAGGCAAACCATGGG
>Ga0209728_1001911_pt1 | contig 11489 bp, 10 predicted proteins | sample RifGroD1_FD_183997 | JGI IMG/M metagenome (GOLD analysis project Ga0209728, IMG submission 183997) | Groundwater microbial communities from Rifle, Colorado, USA - Groundwater D1 (SPAdes) (version 2) | ecosystem: Environmental > Aquatic > Deep subsurface > Groundwater | place: Rifle, Colorado... | reverse complement strand
ATTGAACGACGACCTGAAGCGGCATACAATGTATCGAGTTCGGCGCTAATATCTTTCAGTATTTCGTTGACCATTTCTCTCATCGGTCGGATGGGATGATTCTTCGGAATCCTATCTTCCATACTAATGTAACAAAATGCATCAACCTGCTTCTCCTCGAATCCACGCATACTGCCCCTCCGCAAACAGTATACCATAGGAATGCAAATTTGAGAATTTCAACAGCCTGCTAGGGCGATGTCGTAGACCCGCGGTAGCCCAGTCGACTCGCCACCGCGCAAGCGCGGCAGTCCGCGGCTGTAGCCGCTGGGCAAATCGCGATGGCTGACACTGATTTGTTCTTCAATCAGGCAAAAGTTGTCCAACAGCCAGTCGACGGCCGGGAAAATGCGCTGTTCGGTCATGGCAGCGGCCGCCAGCAAGTCACGTACCCGCCTCCGGATCGCTTCGTTGTCCGCCGGCGGGCGATGAGTTCCTCGCGTCCGCGCTGCTTTTTGTATACCATATGCGATTTTGCCAACAACTTGCTGTGGATCTGCACCTGTTCGATGCTGAACAATTCGGCGCGTAAGGGCACTTCGATTTCCGGATGGATATTGAAACTAAGCGGATCGAGGAAGCCGTTGGCCGGTCGCTTTTTTCCTCCGGCCGCCTGTCGCGATAGACCGCAGAAACACGCCTGGTTATTTGGCTATAAAGGTAAAATAATGAATGCCCGGCTCCGGTCTGTGCGCTGGCCACCCCATAAGACTGACTGGCCGGTACTTCCTTGTGGCCAGTCATCCATGCTTTAATGCCGCTATGGATGCCGCTCAAACCCAGATTCTGGAAAAAGTGAAGAAACTGCTAGCCCTGGCCAGTTCACCCAGCGAGGCCGAGGCCGCCGCCGCCCTGGACAAGGCGACCGTGTTGTTGGCTAAACACGGCCTCAGCCTGGCCGAGGTGCAAGAGGAGGCGGAGGTGCAGGAAAGCGTCCTGCTGGAAAAGCAGCGCCTGCGTGGCTGGGAATCGGCGCTTATCTACGGTATCTGCCAGGCTACCTTCACCGAAGCCCTGCACTACCGCAGCCAGGCCGGTGGGCGCATCCTGCTCATCGGCCGCGAAGTGAACATCGTCACCGCCCGCGAACTGTTTGGTTACCTGCACCGCCTGATCCTGGTGCTCGGCCGGGCGCACAGCCCCAGTCTGGCCCACGTCGAAAGTTTCCGGCAAGGCATCGTCCACCGCATCGGCGAACGCTTGGCCGCCCGGAATGCCGCCGACAGCGCCGCCGGTCGCACCACTCGGGCCGACCCGGCCACTACCGCCCTCATTCTGCGGGCCGACGCCGCCGCCCGCACCGAAAACCAGGCCTTCATCAAGCAGAAGTACGGTTCAACCAGCACCCGCAAAAGCGGCCGCCGCGTCGAAGCCGATTCCTATCACCGCGGCCGCGCTGTGGCTGACAGCATCAGCCTGGACCAGCAGATAGATTAGCAGGTTATGGAATACTTTATGGGTTCGAGCCTGGGTCTCTATGCCGCCCTGGATATTGGCTTGCCCTTGGTTGCAATCACAATGATAACCCGCTTGACCTGTCTGTATACGACTATTCCTTCCATGTCGACGCCGTGCTCGGCCTTGGCTATAAAATTGACTTTGGCGGCCTGGACCTGGTGCTGGGATTAGGACCGTCCTATTCGACCATTATCTGCATGTCTACCGATTACCTGGTAACCGACTCTGTGACGGTCATGCTTTTTGGTGTCGGAGCAGCAGCTAGCGTCAGCTACAAGTTGAGTGAAACCATCGCCTAGACTACTTCCTTGCATGGTAGCTATAATTTCCTGGATTTATTGAATCCAAATTCTAGCGCGTCCCTCTCGGCCCTGACCATCACTCCTTCCGTAGGCTTGAGAATAATTTATTAACAGGATTCGGCAAGAGGCCAGTGGTCGCTTGCCGAGCAGCCACCCGTTATACTGCGCGCGAACGCGAGGCGATAAGCTCAGCCAAGCCCCATACCGCTGCCCTGCAGCTTGTCCAGCTGCTCGACCAGCACCTTCCATTGCTCCCGGCTGGCCAGCCGCTCCAGCTTCTGTAGCAGGCTCTTTTTTTCGTTCAGTAGGACGCGCTCGTGGCGCAGCATCTCCTGAATTTCGTGGTTGACTAGCCAAGCCGACGCCAGGTAGGCCAGCGTGATTGCGGTGATAAAATTGTCACGGTCGGCGATGTGTTCCAGGACTTGCTGGTCGGGTTCCTGGTTTGGCTCCAGGCCGATGCCGGCTTCCAGTGTCGGAATGTCGGCCAGCAGCTTGGCCATTTTGGTGGCGTAGGCGAAAAAGAGTTCCGACAACTCGTTGAGCAGGCTGACGGCTTCGCTCTCGAACTGGCTGGCGCCCTGGCCGCTGGTCTTGATGGCCAGAAAGCGGCTGATCTGCAGCACCGGCAGGATGGTTTGCAGATGGTTGATCTTGTCGATCAAGCCGATCATCCGCGAAGCCTCGTAGTCCAGGTTGTGCCGCTGCGTCTTGCTGTCGGGGTTGGCCGGCGCCCGCTTCATCAGCCGATAGGAAAGCGGTTCGGCCGTTTGCAGGAAAGCGGTAATCAAGCTGCTGGCAAAAGGCAGGATGTTGCCAGTCTCCTTCTCGAACTGCTCCAGGGCGCTGCCGGTATAGTCGCAGTAAAACTGCTTGAGCTTCTGGTAATCGACCTCGTTGGTCGGGCCGGTAGGTAGGAAATTCTTAACGCGGTTCAGTTCGTAGATTTTCTTGATTAACAGAGCCAGCTGCTTGGCGGTGTCCTCGATGGCGGCGTTGATCTCGCTCTGGATCAGCTCGCTGCAGTCGAAGTCCTCGGCGGCCAGATAAGGGCCGCCGCCGGCCGCGATCAGGTCAGCCAGGCTCAGGGCCCGGCGGCTGCGCTGGACATTCAGGGCCAGGACAAAGTCGCCGGGACCGGGCGGAGTGCGGCCGGCCTGCAGCAAAGCCTCCAGACTGGCCGTCAGGTAATCCTTTTTTTCGCGCAGCTCGGTATGCAGTTCGATAATCCGCTGGATAGCGCTGATAGCCCGCCCCGGATAGGCCGGGTCGACGGCAAACAATAACCAGGCATTTTCCAGCTCCCAGTAGCGGCTAAGCGTGGTGACGCCGGCTAAGACCGAACTTAGGCTGCCCCGGCGCAATTCCCGCAGCAGGCGGCTACAGGCCGCAACCAGATTGAATTCGGACTTGGTGAGGTACTTCCAGCCTTGGTCCAAAACATAGGTACAGGCTTCGGCCAGATCCACCAGCGGCTTCTGCCAACGAGCCTGCAGGCTGGTCAGTTCGGCGCTATTGAAGCGGATCGACACCAGCCCGCAATGCAGTAAAACACCATGCCGGGCTTGTCGAACCTGTTTACGTTCGCGGAACAAGTACTGGAAAAAACCGGCCGGATTACATTCCAGCTTCAGACGCGCCCGCTTTTTAGCGGCAGCGGCGACGCTTTTACCGGTTTTGGTGGACTTCAGGATGTTTTCGGCATCAAAGACAAATACTTTTGGCCGCGCAGCCTTGGCCTGAAGATCGAGCTCCTCGATCTGGCGAATTTTCTCGACGATAGCCAAACTGGAGTCGACAACGTCTTGAACCTTGCGCCGCTCCTCCTGGGATCGGGCCTTGGTTATCAAGTTGCCGAGTTGGATATAGCGTGAACCCTCTTCTTCGACCAGCTTTTTGTCGTCGCCCTTTGGCACCCGTTTCACCCACCTTCCGTCTGCTCCCCAAAGTCTAGCATAATTCGCGCCCCTGTCAAGCCGCAGCGCATCATTCAGGCGGCCTCTTCCGGGGACAGACCCCACGCCAGCCGCCTCCTGTGGGGCTGCCTCGCTGATTCGCAGTCCTGTACAAGGCGGCGATGATGCCCGAGACCTGAGCCTTCAGGGTTTCTTTAGGTATCGGATTCTCGCTGGTCAGCCACCACCTAAGTAGCTCGACCAAGGCGCCAGCGGACATCACCGCCAGCACGTCTGGGGCCGCGAGCATCTGGTGCCCGGCTGATTGATCGTGTTTCAGCTTGAGCCTGATGTCGGTGGCGATCTGTTCGGTGAATAGGCCGAGCAACAGGGGGAAGCGGCTGCTCTTCATGGCGGATTGGATCAGGTGGCGGTATTCTTCGATTTGGGCCAGGGCATGGTTGAAGAGCGTGGAATAGAATTCGACTGGATCCGACGACTGGCTAGGCGCAATGTAGGCATCGTCGAATTTAGCCTGGATTCCCCGGATGACGAAGGCGACGAACTCGTATTTGTCGCCAAAATGCTTGTAGAAGGTGGCCCGGCGTATCATGGCCCGCGAGCACAGTTTGTTGACCGTAATGTCCTCGAAAGGTATCTCATTCATGAGGGCCAGGAACTCGGTGGTCAGCGAGAGATAGGTTTTCGTAACCCGTAAATCTTGGGTGTGCGCCATAGGTGGCCTCCGTTCGGAAACAGTCTCCGGGAAGCTGTCAATTATCTGACAAAAACAGGAATTTGTACGCTGTTCCAAACCCGGAAAGTGCTTATACTCCAATACCGTACATTTGTCAATTAAAATACGGATGTACGAAATGGAGGAAGCGTTATGAATACCGGCATACTGTTTGAACCAATCCAGGTCGGCAACGTGGAGCTCAAGAATCGTATCGCCATGTCGCCTATGAACATGGGCTACACCGGCCCTGAAGGTTACGCCAGCGAGCAGACCAACGCCTGGTACGCCACCCGGGCCCGCGGCGGCTTTGGGTTGATCATCACCGAATGCGCGGTGGCCAATCCTTACCCCTGGCGCGGCAGCGACGGACTTAACCCGCTCTTGGCCGACAGCCAAAAGAAATACCGCCAGCTTAGCCAGATGGCTGACGTCATTCATTCGTACAAAGGCGCCAAGGTGTTCATACAGCTGTCGCCTGGTTGGGGGCGGCAAGGGCATCCCGACCTCGTCAAGGAGATGATCGCCGCCGGCGCGCCATCCGCCATCCCTCTGGAAATGGATTTACGAAATATTAACCACGGTTGGGCCCGGCAGATCAAGCGCTTGGGCGTCACGCTCCTTGAGGATTTCGGCGGTGTGGAAACCCTGCGGAAAATGTCCGACGAGGAGTATCAGGGAGTTAAGGAAATAGTCCATGGCTACCTCAGGGAAAAGCTACCCGAGTTCTATCACATCGTCCGCGGGCAGACTCCCCGGGAGCTGACGATACGCGAGATCGAGCAGCTTGAAGACTTCATGGTGGACCAAGCCTGCGCCTGCTATAAGTTGGGCTTCGACGGCGTGGAACTGCATACGCCGCACGGCTACCTGTTGCACCAATTCCTGTCGCCGCGAAGCAACGCGCGCAGCGACCGTTACGGCGGCAGTACCGAGAACCGGGCCCGGGTGGTGACCAATATACTGGAGCGTATCCGGGCGCGGATAGGGCCGGACAAGGCGCTGGGCTGCCGGCTGTCGGGCGACGAATTGATGCCGGGCGGATTGACCCACGACGAGACCTGCGCCCTGGTGAAGTTGTTCTCCGACGCCGGCGCCAATTTCTTCAATGTATCGCAGGGCAGCTACGAAAATCCCGGCGCCGCCTTCGCCCCCGACGGTGAAGACGAGTTTACCCGCTGGGCGCCGGGCATCAAGGCGGCCTCGGCCGGCCGGCCGGTCATTACCCCCGGATTCCTGAAGCCACAGACCGCGGCTGCCGCCCTGGCAGGAGGCCGGACGGACCTAATATCCCTGGGGCGGCAGGCCATCGCCGACCCGTATTGGCCGGCCAAGGTCAAGGCTGGTCGCAGCGCAGACATCGTGGCCTGCGCCCGGTGCCAGCAGTGTTACATGAACCTCTTCGAGCCGCGCTGGATACGCTGCGCGGTCAACCCCACCGCCGGTTTCGAGAAGTATTACCCGGAATTGTGGCAGGACGAAGGCCTGATGGACGTACGCGCCAAGTCCTTCATGGACAAACGCCGCGACCTGCCCCGGATCTGATGCGCGAAAGGAGAAACAGACATGAACCATAACGTCTGGGAGGACGGATTCTTTAAAATCGACCCGGAATGCCACATCATCGGGGACATGGAGCCCATCGGCTATTTCCCGGGAGTCAAGATGTGGTGGCAGGCTATCGACAACATCAGGAGACCGCTGCTGCAAGGCGCGCCGGAACAGTATACTCGGCTCCTTGAGCCTTGGGAAATGCAGAAGAGCGCTGATCCTGAAAACATCATCCGGGCCATGGATAAATACGGGGTGGACGTCGCCTGCCTCCTCCCGGAATCCATGATGGATACCACCGGCTACTCGAGTCGCTGGTGTACGAATGGCGATGCCTGGAAGGCGGTGCAGACCCATCCGGAGCGCTTCGTCATCCAACCCAATCTGTCTCCCATCAAACAGCGGGGCGTACGCAACGCGATCTGGGAGCTGGAGTATTGGGTGGAGCAGGGAGCCAGGATATTCAAGTATTACCCGCCGGAAGACACCTACATAAACGACCCGGAGCTGTGGCCTTTCTATAAGCGGGCCGAGGCGCTCGGCATTGTGCTGGATATCCACACCGGCTTCTCCTGGGTTCCGCCGGGCAAGAGCGAATATTGCTTACCAATACAGCTGGACGACGTGGCGCGGGACTTCCCGAACCTGACCCTGGTAGCTTTCCACATGGGCTATCCCTACTGCGATGACCTCAATATGGTGGCGATGGGACACCCGAATGTCCACCTTTGCCTGAGCCTGCTCGTGCCCTGGGCCATATCAGCCCCCTACAAGTTCGCCAAGATACTGGGCGAGGCCCTGCGCTTCGTCGGCCCGGATCGCATCATCTGGGGCACTGACAGCGCCGGGTATGGCGCGCAAATCGGCGCGGCGGTGATAGGCCTGGCCGACTTCCAGATTCCCGAAGAGCTGCAATGGCAATACGGTTACTTACCATTAACTGATGGCGACAAGCGCAAGATCTTTGGCGGCAACCTGGGCCGCTTACTGGGCATCGATACCAGCCGACGCCGCGGCGGCCAGGGCGCGGTCTTGGATTCGCTCAATCCGAAAATCCGGCCGCCCGTCACACTCGCAAAACCGTTAGCTCCCGCTGCCGATACGGCCCCGTCCGGCCTCGACCCCGCGTCCCCCCAAGCCGCTACTGATGGCCATTTCGACGTCCTGCTGGCCACCCCCATGGGGGAACTGCCCGGTACCGTCAGCCTGGTAATCGCCGGATCTGACCTGTCCGGGAACCTAGTCCTGCTGGGCAAGTCCAATCCGTTCAGGCACGGGACTATCGACGGCCAAGGCAATACCGCCTTCCAGGGAGAATTGCAGACGCCTTTGGGCACGATGCACTATAGTGTCACCGGGAGCCTCAGGCAGGGAAAGATCCAGGCCATCGCTAAAACGAAACTGGGAGACCTGAGGATAAGCTCCCGATAACGCTCGCCATCCTGGCAGCGTGGGGCTGCCAGGATGGCGCTGATGTTTGAACGGAGAGCGGGACGTTTGCCAAAACATTTTCCCGCTCTCTAACAGGTTGTTGAAAAAGCCGGTTGCTTTCTCAACAACCTTAACAATTCCTCGCATAGCTTGCGCTATGCTGCGTAATTGTACCGGCTTTTGAAGTGTTGAAAAGCCGCATTCGCGTTTTTCAACACCCTGCTAATTCTTCCCCCTTTATTTTCGTTCACTTCAATATCGGGAGAAAAATCTGTTTTTCAGGAATATTCCGCGGGAGCTGACACCAGCTCTCGGCCCGTCTCGCCGTGTTGAACAATCGCCGTCTGAAGCCTATAATCGCATTGAAGCGGGAGTGAAATGTATTATATCGTTTTTATTCTTATCATCGCCGCGCTCATGAGCGCAGCCGCCGTTATCGCGATGCTCGTCCTGCATTGGCATCGCGCGCGCGACGAGCTGACGGCGGCGGCTATGAAGATCGAAATCTGCCTGCTCAACGTGCTGATCGTCAATTTTATCGGCTTTCTTTTGCAATCAAGCATCCCGCAGCCGGATCGCCGTATCCTTTTTATTCTCATGAGCGTCGCCAATATCTCGATAGGCGCGGCAACTTGGCAGGTGGCGTGCGCTACCTTGGCGCTTCTCAAACGCCGGCGTTCGGTCTTGGTCGACGCGCTGAGCCTTGCCGGGATAGCCGCCGTCTACGTCGTTTCGGTCTATTTCGCGCTTTTTCACAATGCTACCGAAGCCATGCAATACGACAATCGCGTCGGATTCATGATTCCTTCCATCGTGTCCGCCGCTGGCGGTATCGCCTGCGCTGTGGGGTTCCTCAGCCGCCTGTCAGCGATCCCTCGGGGATGGCGCTCGATGGCGGCGCGTTCCGCGCTGGGGCTCGTCGCGATATCGATCTTATCCATAGCGAATGAAACCTTACCGCTGGCAGAATGGCTCGGCGTGGCGCAATTGCCCCTCTCGCCACTGTTGCTCATAGCCATGAATGGATTGCTCTTCATCCTTCTTTGGCGGCGACTCAAAGAATCCGGAACGCCAGTGCCGGAAGCCGTACCAGAAACGTTTGGCGTGTCCGCTTCACCGGACCGTATCGCGTTCGATAACAGGCTCTTTGACGAACGCGCCATCGCGGACGCGTCCTGCAGCTTGGCCAGGCGCTATGGATTATCGGGCCGAGAGGAAGAAATCGCGGGGTTCGTCATCGCTGGAGAGCTCAATTCGGCCATCGCGGAGCGTTTATTCATTTCCGTCTATACCGTCAAGAACCATATTCATAGCATTTTCGGAAAGACCGGTGCCAAGAACCGCATCGACCTCATGCGAATCGGGAACGAGGCAATCAAAACCACTACTTGAGGCCCTCGTGGCGCTTGGCTAGTTCTGCCGCTTAGGCAGAATGATACTCAAGGACTATCCGGATATACCCAGAGATTCATTCACCCGATTTCCATGGCGCGTTAACATTGGCTCATAGCAGGCTTTATTGCCGGCGGGGAGGAAGCATGAATTCGGAAAAGGGACGAAGGGGTATGGCATTCTGGCTTGTTGCGACCGCGTGCGCCATCGCCGTTATCGCCGGGGTTTTTATCGGAATTAACCGTTTGGTAGAGCGCCGTGGTGACCTGACTATACCTCTCGCCGTGCCTGAGGGCGTCGTGGAGGCTTTTAGGGAGTCGACCCCTGAAGCGCAGGGCTTTAGCTCCCGATTATTGGCCGCCGGTATCCGTTCTATAGTCGAGTCGGGCGCGTCTATGCACAGCTTCATGATGATGCGCGGCGGCGCAGTCTTTCTGGATGCTTATTTCCCTCCATATGACGGCACCGTCTACCACAAGCTAGCGTCCGTCACGAAGAGCGTGACCGCTACGCTCGTCGGAATCGCGATCGACGAGGGCTACCTGCGGCTCGATGACCCGGTACTTGAGTACTTCCCCGAGCGGACGGTCAGCGATCCCGACGGCAGGAAGGCCGGCATCACGATTCGGCATCTTCTGACTATGACTTCCGGCCTGGAAGGCGACGCTAGGGATGCCGAGCCACAGACCTTGCGCATGCGGGAAACGTCCGATTGGGTGCAGTTCGCGCTCGATCGCCAACTAGCGCGCGAACCAGGCACGGCCTTCGTATATTCGAATCTGGATATGCATCTTCTGTCGGCCTTGATCAACGCGGCGACCGGCCGGTCGGCTGAAGAGTACGGACGAGAAAAGCTTTTCGGGCCGCTTGGTATAACGGATCTTTTCTGGGATTCCGATCCGCAAGGCAATAGCCGAGGTTGGGGCGATTTGTGTCTGCTTCCACGTGATTTAGCGAAAATCGGCCTTCTCTATATGCAAGGCGGCGTCTGGCACGGCGAGCGTATTGTCTCGCAAGGATGGATCGACGAGTCCACTCGCCGCCAAGTAAGCTTATCGGGGAGCAGGCCAGAGGATTATGGCTACGGGATATGGGTCTCGAACGCTAATGAACCGTTCCGCTATTTTATCTTCAGTGGCGTCGGTGGGCAAATGCTGCGGGTTTACCCGGAGTTCGAATTTATCATCGTGACCACCGGCGGCACATTCGAATCTGCCATTGCGATGGAGGCGGTCGGCGCGGCCTTCGCCGGTCCCGGTAAGGCGTTCCGCGAGGACGCCGCTGGCGTCGCCGAGTTACGCGCCGTCGTGGCGCCTAAAGTCGCGGCTCCCGCGCCGATCCCGTTTGCGACGATGCCCGCGATCGCGGCAGAAATCAGCGGCAAGACGTACCGTTTCCCAGACAATCCGCTGAACTTGGCGACCTGCTCTTTCCGGTTCGACGGCACGGCCCAAGCCGCGTTCGAATTCAAGAATCACGGAGACGCCAATGCCCGCCAAGCCCGCGTGGGGCTGGATGGCCGGTACCGTATCAGCCTCTCCGGACTGCCTACCTACCTCAAAGGCGCATGGATCGACGCTGACAGCTTCGAGATGGTTTTTAATGAAGGACCGGATATGGAGATAATCCCGATGTCTTTCACGTTCTCCGGCGGATATATCGAGGTAAGCGTAGGTGACGCTTCCGCCGGTGGCCGGATCATTTTACGGGGCGAGTCTGATTGAGCATTGTTTGTTACTAAAACTTGCATAAATATGTACTCGTGATATAATAGCAACATGAAAGACAACGATGGACGAAGGCTAAGCCATGAAGCATTGGAACAACTCAGGATTAACGCGGTTCAAAGGGTAGAAAACGGTGAAAGCCCTGAAACGGTTATAAAATCCATAGGCTTTGAGAGGGTTTGCATATATCGTTGGATTGCCAAATATCGATACGGCGGCATCAGCCGAGCGGATTGCATTACTCATGTTCATGCGCTTCTAAAACATCATTCCTGAATCGCAGCGACGAATTGACATCGTTACTAATTAATATCTCCCCAATACAGCTCCTCATATTTTGATTTCAATCTTTCTTTCAAACACATCGGGTATACCCTGTCTTCACTATCCAATTCTACCCACTTCAGATTTTCCTGGCCATCATCCAGACGGTAGGCATTTTTTATATTTGGAATATCAAGTAATTCGCATTCAAACATAAACTCTACTTGGTGTAAATCATCCGCCGCTGCAAACTCGTGATTCTTGCCAATATACTCCCGTATGTATTTCAAATGCTTTACCTTGACAGTAGCGCCAAGTTCCTCTTTGCATTCACGAGCCAGGGCCTCTAGAAATGTTTCATTCTTCTCTTGCCCTCCACCTGGCAGAATATAATATAGCCCCTCTATATCTCTTTTCTCGATGCAAAGCAACTTCCTGTTTTCAAGGATTATTGCCTTGATAGAATTTCTGACTGGATACATAACCCATCCTTTCAAACTCTATATTTCACATTGCGTCCATCAAGGCAACGCTTAATCTGCCCACCTATTCGGAGGGCCGGCCTAGCAGGCTGTTGAAATTCTCAAATTTGCATTCCTATGGTATACTGTTTGCGGAGGGGCAGTATGCGTGGATTCGAGGAGAAGCAGGTTGATGCATTTTGTTACATTAGTATGGAAGATAGGATTCCGAA
>Ga0209728_1001909_pt1 | contig 11493 bp, 1 predicted proteins | sample RifGroD1_FD_183997 | JGI IMG/M metagenome (GOLD analysis project Ga0209728, IMG submission 183997) | Groundwater microbial communities from Rifle, Colorado, USA - Groundwater D1 (SPAdes) (version 2) | ecosystem: Environmental > Aquatic > Deep subsurface > Groundwater | place: Rifle, Colorado... | reverse complement strand
CGCAGGTGCACAGATAGATGCCTTCCTCGAGACCTTTTCCTCTGAATTAGGCTATGACGGCAACAAGCGGTTGCGGTTTCTCTATATGCTTGTTGAGACTCAAGGAACGCTCAAGGTTATCTGCACTGCAGACAATGTTGTGAGCAGGACATTGACCATTGATCCGGATAGTACCGGCCAGCAGGTAATAAAAATTCCCGTTGGCAGCAAGGCCAACGGGGCCTCGTGGAAGATCAGGGTTGAAAACGTCGACGGGTGCTGGTTCGCCATAAAGTCGTTATCTGCATTGCCAATATATCTTTCAAGAGGTAGAAAGGCGAGAAGGGTGTAAGATACTAAGGATAATATCCTACCTACATACCAGGCAATAAGGAGGTCTTCATGGTTGCCAGTGAAAGTTTTACCGACGCATTCAAGCGAGCGAGAGAAGAAAAGCCTGGTTTTGTTGAAGGTGGACAGGCCTCGCAGGGGATTAACCCTGCCGCATCCCTTGGCTATCAGGCTGGAAATATCGCCAATCAGCCTGGTGTGGCATTAAACAGTCTCAAATCTGCTGATACCGCGCGGGCTGGAGTTGGACAGCCACAGGAACTATCTCAAGTCAACCCTGTTGCCCAGGGTATCGCCGACTATGCCGCGTCAATTTCTCCAGAAGAAGCGGCAGCCAGGAAATCAGCCAAGGCCAACAGGGACGCCAAGGGGTTTATCCGTCAGCCACCGATGCTCGGCCCCCGGGCAACAGGCATGGATATCGGAGCTCCGAGTCAGGTTGTTGGGCCAGCTGCAACTCCTCCTATCGCACAACCGGCAACAGCAGTGCCGTCAACAACAGCCTCTCCTTCGGTAGTTCCATCGGCATCGGCCGCCGATCCACCGATTCAGATTCCTAAACCGCCTGACGCTGGGACTTCACAGCCGAAAGATCCAGTAGTTTTACCTGGACCGCAAGTACAGGCTATGCCTTCTAACGCTGTTGGCGTGGCACCGACCACTACCCAGCCTGCAGTGACCGCAAAACCAGTTGCGGCACCAGCAGTCACCATGCCAGGGGCAACCGTCCCCCTCTCAATGGCAAATCCTGCGAACGATCCAGCCCTTTATGATACGAACCGCACCACAGGGCCTATCATGCTTACCAATGTCGGGCCGGGTAACGCCGGCGGCAAGGCTTTGGGTGACGTAGCTGCATTCAAGACAGCGAATGCTCTTGAGGGTAGCAGACCGCCGTCAGGACCAGCAACTGAGATTCCCGCCGGCAGTCTACGGCAGGTTGGCAACCTCGATGTCTCTTTCTCTCCGGAAACTACCCCGGAACAGCGACAGGCCTTCATGGAAGATCCTGTGCGCCCGACCGCGCAGATCAATCGATTCAACAATGCCAATAGTCTGGCCGGTTTGACCCAAGGGCAACGCGCCTCGATGAATGCAGATAAAGTTATCAATGGTGGCGTAGGACAGTCACTCGCCAGCGTTACAATGCCGGCGCAATACTCGCCGACAGGACCGAGCGCGACATGGAAGCAGGCGGCGGCCAAAGACAGTAAGGTCATCGCCAATGCCGCGGAAAGGCGCGATGCCCGTAATGCGGTGAGGACAGGCATAAAAGAAAGAGAACTTGATATCGTCGAACAGAAAGCTATCGCTGACACGGAGAACGCCGCAGCCGGCCGGGATATTCAGGGACTTTCTCTCGCAGCATCGGTTGCCAATAACCAGGCCAATCAACAATTCAACTCTGAAAGGCTGAAAAATGATAAGGCCAGGACAGATTCACTAAACGCATTGAATCAAGGGAAACTCGCGCAGGTCGACACGATCAATAAACTGCATCAGGAATATCTCTCTACAGATGATCCGAAGAGGAAAAGCGCTATTGCCACCGAACTGAAGACATTGGCAAACAAGGATGAGAGAAAGGACAAAGGTGATGTCCCGACATATGTAAAACCTGAGTTTGACAAAAAAGGCGTTCAGCGCCCAGGGACAGGAAGGTTTGTGTACCCTCCAGGTTATATCGATGATCTTTTCGGCGATGGATTCAACAAGGACAATGCCTCGCCTAAACAGATGTCAGTTCTCCTTGATCTTGCCAAAAACGACCCCGACACATACAAGACATTGAAAAGTAAATTCAACTAATTAGGATATATTCAATGGGCAACATCTTTGATGATGTAGATTCTCAAATATCCTCATCTATCGACGCTTCCGATCCTGTACCGCCTCCGGTGCAAAACGCGACAGCAGGAAAAAGCAACAGCGCATTTGATCAGGTAGATTCTATCGCGAACACTACTCAGCCACAAGGACCGGAGAGGACAGTTCTCGGGACACTTGGCGATGTCGCCGGGGGCGTCAAGGATGTGGGGAAAATGCTTTATGATGTCCCCATCCAGACGAAAGGCGCGATAGGCGGATTGCTTGAAGACGACGACCCGGACGCGAGAGTTACCTTCGCCGATGAATGGCAGAGAGCCGCAAAACAAAGGACCGAACAACGGGCCGCAGAGTTGTCACCCGAGGATCGCGCAAAGAAGGTTTTCCCGCTTCCTGGATTCCTTTCTGAAAGCGGGGCAATAACCAGGGGAGATATTCAAGACACCAGCGCCAGCACAGGTTTTTCCGCTGTCGCAATGGGGGCCGGTTTTGCCGGTGGTACGTTGGGTTCTGCAGTCGGTCTATGGGGAACGGCAGGAGGTGCGCTTGCCGGTGCTGGTGCGGCGGCCTACAAAATGGATAAGGCGAATATCACCAGACAGTTGATCGACGTTGCCGAAAAAACAAAGGGCGGCAGGCTTACTGATGAAGAACGTGGCGAGCTTCTTACCAGAACAGAAGCAGTCAGGGATGACCATGCTTTATGGGAGGCGGGGCCAGAGGCGGTTGGCACTGCTCTTTCTCTTACCGGCATCGGCAAGATATTCAAGGGCGCAGCAACCGGCGCGACTCAAAAAATTATTGGTGGAATAGTCACATCTCTTGGTGGAGAGCTTTCAACCGAGACAATCACCCAAATCGGACAGAACATTGCCGAAAATGAGATGGGCCTTGGCGACGGGAACCCCATGTCGTTTTCTGACCCTGAAAGTTACAAAAAAGCCCTTCAAGAAGTTGGGCCGTCAGTTGTGACACTTTCTGGTGTCATGGGCGGCGGCGGATATGTCGCCGGGAAGGGCCGCGGTCTTATCGATGCAGCATTAGGTAAAGGTGGTAGCGAGGATGGCAACCTTGCAAGCGATATCGCCAACAGTGGTAAGGATCTAGACAAAGACCCTCTTGGAGCGGAGGTCAATAAACTTCTCTATGAAAGCCTCAACGGTGTCCAGGAATCTCCTGATTCTCAAGCGGCCGCCGAACTGGCCGGCATACTAACCGGCTCACCGATCGAAACAGAAGATGACCGAGCACAGATGGTCCAGGCTGCACTCGAATTCTACAATGATCCGCAGATGCCCCAGGACGCGAAAGACCGATTCGTGAAGGAAGGGGTGTTTGAGCATCTTGGGATTCCGGTTCCATTACAGGAAAACGGCTATGGTCCGGAACAGCAGCAGGGCTACTCACCTATCCTTCCGGAAGGGGCTAGGGACCAGATAGACGCCGATGTCCTCAATCAGCAATTCCCGGAAGAGACTCGCGACTTGATGTGGGACCTTACCGGCCAGGCAGAAGATGAACAGGGCATGGCCGACACCAGGACCAGAAAGCAGCGATTCGAGAATCTGAAGCAGGGTTTGGCCGACCGCGAACTTTCCCTTGAGGAACTGGAAGCGAACCGCACCGGCCGGCCGCCGACGGCCGAAGAATCGGCGCAGGCGTTTCTTGGCCAGGAGCCTACCCAGGCAATGGCCGATGTGGAGGGGAGACAGGCGCGCCTTGAAGATGCTGCGGCGGGTTTCGAGGCATTACCTCCGGAAGAAACCGGTGCCGGTGAAATGTCACAAAAAGATGTGTCGAATGATCAACCACAGGTCACACAGGTCACACAAAACCCCGAAACAGGTCACACAAAAAAAGGCTCAAAAAATGATATTGAGTTGTCTCAAGTAATTGATACCACTCAAAAACAATACACAGAAACGGGCCGGGAGCAGGTCACACAAAATGGCGAAATAGGTCACACAAAAACCACAGTCGACAACCCCGATTCCATCGCCCACGGCAAGGATGTGAACCTTGCGCCGACCGAAGCCCAAAAGGAAGCTGAGAACTACAAAACACCTAAAGTCTCCATCGACGGGCTAAAACTCTCCATCGAAAACCCGGCCGGCTCGGTGCGCTCAGGCAAGGACGCCTCCGGCAAGGAATGGTCCCAGGAAATGAAGGCCGACTACGGCCGCATTCTCGGGTCAAAGGGATTCGACAAGGATCACGTCGACATCATGGTTGCGCCCGGCTATCAGGGCGGGGCGGATAATGTCTACGTGGTCAACCAGCACAAAGCAGACGGTTCATTCGATGAACACAAGATTTTGGCAGGCGTGAACAGCGAGCAAGAAGCCCTTGCCCTCTACAATTCCAACTACGAAGAAGGGTGGGCCGGCGGCAAATCTGTTACTCGGGTGGCCATGCCGGTATTCAAGAAATGGGTGAGCGGCCGGGGGCCAAGTCAAGGCGCATTCGTCCGGGAGAGAACCGTCTTTCCTGGAACGAAAACGCCAGTTGCCGAAACGAAAGCCCCTGTTTCTGGAACGGCAACAGGCGAAAAGAGTCCATATCAAATGACCCCTGAAGAGTATACCGCAGGGATCACCGATACCGATGAAAAGGCTATCCGCCTGGCGGCTCATCCGCGATCAGTAAAAGAAGCATTGCGGTTTGATCTTCCGGTACCTCTTCCTGTTCTGCAGGCGTACAGCAATAACCAGTGGGCAAAAAACGGTATCGCCAAACTTTACCCTGATCAAGCAGTTCCAGCAGGTAACAAATCTGCTACTCCAACCGACAAAGAAAATTTGTCAGTTCAGTCTGATGTGCCAAGCGCACAAACAGGAACAGGGTCCGTCAGCGATGGCGGCCCCCAGCTTGTTGAACACGTCACCAAAAAAGGCAAGACCATCCGCGGCGTGGTCCGCGCCGACATTACGTGGAAAGAAGCCAAGACTATCGATAAGTTCACCTTCAAGAAGGATGGCGGGTGGTTTATTCGTGAGCAGTATTTGCAAAAGGAGCAGACCAGTGACAGTGGAACAGCAGATGGAAGAGATGGATCAGGAGTACCAGGAAATGGAAATCGTACAGAACCCGTTTCTGGATTGGACACCACCGGAAACGCACCGGTATCCGGACAGTCTCGAGTTTCCAAAAAAGGAGTAATAGGCGAAAAGCTCGCACAGGGAGAAACCCGCCTCACCGCAACCGGCCGGCAAACCACTCCTTTCCCGAAAGTGGCAACCGACTCGAACAGAAAGGCCAAGAACACCTTGAAGCGGGTGGACAGGTGGTTGATGGAAAACGCCCTGGCCGAGGCCGAGGCCCGGGGCGATGAGTACAACGCCCGCATGTTCCGTCGCAACCTTGAGAAGCCCAGCCAGGCAGACAAGGATTCGGCCGAGATGTACCTGTTTGACGAGGTGCAGCCGAAGGTGACTCCGTCCATTCTGAAAGACCTCGTGACCCCCGAGCAGAAAGCGCAGGAAGGGGTTAAGCAAGCATCAGAAGAAAAAAGCGAAGCAAAACAGGATGGTGAAAAAGCCCAGGGCTCCCCGGCAAAATCGACCCTGGAACAACTCAAAGAGATGTCGGATGATGATATCGACAACCTCTTTGATGAGGTAGACCAGGAGCGGGCGGCAGAGAAACCGCCGAAGGCTGCCTCACCGCCGAAGCCCCCCAGGGAACCGAAAGCGCCGAGCGTCCCCCGGCCGCCGAAGAGCAACCCGCCGATTCCCCCGGAGCCGAAGAAGACCGCCGGGCAGATCGTCAAGGAAGGCGGCATTGCCGCGCAGTCGGCGGTCAAGGATGCCATGGCCGGTCTCACCGCGCTTTTCGGCGATCCGAATACCATCCGGATGGGGCCGGCATTCGATGAGGAGACATACCGAAAGGCCAAGCCTCATTTCGTCAACGCCTGGAATGGAGTCAAGGACCTTGGGTATTCCGTCAAGGAACTGATCAATTACTTCTATGGACAATTCGGTGACAAGATCCGTCCCTACCTGCAGCGATTCGTCAAGGATGTGCGGAATGGAAACCTCGAAGTCGAGTTGACAGAAAAGCCTAACAAGAGTACGCTTGAAGAAAGGGGAGGTGAACCATATGCTGATAACGAAAATCAGTCAGGTGAAGGGAAGTCAGTACGGGCAGACGACGAAGCAGCTGCAGGCGCAGGCGATAATGCACTGGAGGGAGTGGCGGCCGAAGGAAGCGGCGGCACTGGAAGCGGCCGGGCTCCTGCAGGAGGAAGCGCTCAAGGCGGCCGAAAGAACGCAGGAGGGAATAAGAAGCCTGATGGCGGCCGGGTACCAGCACCACGAGGCGGAAGAGGTGATGCTGCCGAGGTATATCCTCCTGACACCGGAGCAGGAAGTGGTAGAGGAGATGGAAAGAGAGTAGGCGGTCCCGCCACCACTCCCGCAATCAATTTCCGCATTACCGAAGACGTTCGTCTCGGTCAAGGCGGCGAGACCGTGAAGTTCAACGACAATCTCGCCGCCATCAAAATCCTCAAGAAACTCGAATCGGAGAAGCGCCGGGCCACCCCGGAAGAGCAACGCGCCCTCGCTCGGTATGTAGGATGGGGCGGGCTGGCAAACTCCTTCCGCAATGGCGTGACCGGAGAAGTAAAGAGCGGCTGGGAAGATCGTGTCGCCGAACTCGAGAAGATCCTGACACCAGAAGAACTGGCCGTTGCCAGGAACAGCACCAAGGCCGCGCACTACACCAGTTTCCCGGTCGTTAATGCGATGTGGAAGGCGGTCGAGCGCATGGGGTTCAAGGGCGGCAACGTCCTTGAACCTTCTGTCGGAGTCGGTAACTTCCTTGGCCTGATGCCTGAGTCCCTTGCCGGAAATACCAACATGATGGCGGTCGAATACGACAATATCACGGCCGGCATTGCCAAGCATCTCTACCCGAACGCCGCGGTATTCCATTCCGGTTTCCAGGAACTCCCTCTGCCGGAAAACAGTTTCGACTTGGTGATCGGCAATCCGCCTTTCGGGCAAGACCGGCTCAACTTCCCGCACAATCCGGACCTCAATCCCTACTCGATTCATCACCAGTTCTTCTTGGCCGGAATGGACGCTCTGAAGCCTGGCGGCCTGCAGGTGATGGTAGTTTCGCGATACCTGATGGACGGGAAGGATACCACCGTCCGAAAGCTGCTGGCTGGTAAAGGGAAACTCCTGGCCGCGATCCGGTTGCCGGACACGGCTTTCAAAGAAAATGCCAAGACCGATGTCGTGACGGATGTTCTCTTCTTGCAGAAATACACCGAGCGAGAACTCTCGGTGATTGAGACCGCCCGGGAGACCGCCGCAAAGCAGAAGATCACCCTGCCAGATCCGGAGTGGGTAGAAACCACCACCATTCCCGATCCGCTCGGCGGCGATCCGATGAGGGTCAACGCCTATTTCAAATCGAACCCGGCAGCGATTATCGGCCAGCTGGAACGATCAGGCTCCATGCGGGGGTCCGGGACCAACGTCAATGTGAAACTCGACAAGTCCGAGGACATCGCAGCGCGCCTCGACAAGATCATCAGGACCATGCCGGCGGATATCGCCGCTGAAGTGGCGCCGGCCGACAAGCAGGCGCAGTACTTCAAAAACATGGTCGACGCAATGAAGATTTCCCTCTCCGGTCAGGAGTTGGGTTCCATCTCCTTCAATGAGTTTGGCGAGCTGGAGCAGGTTATCGACCGCGAGACCGACGGCGGCGATACCATTCTATCCAAGCGGGTTATCACACCGTCCTCTCCCTGGTCTTCGGCTCTCAGCATGGACAAGGACGGCAAGTGGTTCCGCGACGTCGACAAGGTTGATGAGAAGGGGGAGAAAGTCAAGGTGGTTGTCGGTGACAAGGCGACCAAGCGGAACCAGAAAACCCGAGAAGTATTCGAGAAGGAAAGCGACATCCCGGCCAACATGAAACTCGGCGAGCCCGGATATAATCGCCTGCGCGACTCCATACAGCTTCTCGAAACCCTGGCCAAGCAGATCAATCTCGAGACCTCCGATTCTTCCGAGAAGGAGATGGAGAGCAACCGGGCGAAACTGCGCCGGCAGTACGACGCCTATGTGAAAGAGCACTCGCACATCAACGACAAGAAGACGGCCAACATCCTGGCCGGCATGCCGAACAGCGCCCTGCTCCTCTCCCTGGAAAGCAAGTACAAGCCGCCGATCGATAAGGACAAGGCGAAGAAACTCGGCATAGCTCCTCAACCGGCCATGGTTGAGCAGGCCACCATCTTGAGCAAGCGGGTAATCTCCCCGGTAGAGATGGCCACCACGGCGGCGACGCCCGCCGACGCCCTGGCCATCAACTTGTCGGAGTCCGGGCGAATTGACCTCGCAAGAGTTGCCGAACTATTGGGCAAGAGCGAGGAGGATACCGTAAAGGCCCTGCATGATGACCTTGATACCCCGCTCATCTTCTTCGATCCGGAAACTGACCGGTGGGAGCCTGCCGACGAATATCTCGGCGGCAATGTCGTACGGAAGATGGAGGCGGCCAAGGATAAAGGCCTGGATAAAAACGCCAAGGCCCTGGAGAAGGTGTTGCCGGAACCGTGGACCGCCGACAAGGTGACAGCGACCATCGGCGGCGTGTGGATCCCTGCCGATGTCTATGCCGATTTCCTTTCTCACCTGACCAAGAGCCCGTCCGAGGTGAAGTATTTCCGCACCACGAATACCTTCCATGTCCAAGGCAGGACGGCCGGCCCGAGCAATTGGGGCACTCAGCAGCGAAGCCCGGTGGCGCTTGTGGACGCCATCCTCAACAATCGGCCGATCAAGGTCACCTACACCGACCATGAAGGAAAGACTCATGTCGACCAGGAAGCGACCGACGCGGCAATAGCCAAGGCTGCCGAGATCAAGGACGAATTCGACGCATGGGTATTCAAGGACTCCGACCGCCGAAACAGGTTGGTAAAAATCTTCAACGACAAATTCAACGTCCGGGTTACCAAGCAGCGCGACGGGCAACACCTGCAGTTCCCCGGGAAGGTGCCAGATACCATCATCGCCATGCGCCGGCACCAGAAGAACGCCATATGGCGCGGCATCGTCGATAATGTTGTTCTCTTCGACCATTCAGTTGGTAGCGGCAAGACCTTTACCAGCATAGCCAGGGCGCTTGAAAGAAAGCGCATGGGGCTTTCCCGTAAGCCGATGATCGTCGTACCGAACCACTTGGTTGAACAGTTTGCCAAGGACGTCTACAAGCTCTACCCGGGGGCCAAGCTGCTGGCCGCCGGCAAAAGTGACTTGGTGCCGGCGAAACGCCGCCGGATATTCGCCAAAATTGCAACCGGCGATTGGGACATGGTTATCGTCCCGCATTCCTCTTTCCAGTTCATTGGCATCTCTCCGGCTACCGAGACCAGATACCTGGAGGCGGAGCTGGCCATTGCCGAGGAAGCTGTGAAGGAAGCACTGGCAGAAACCGGCCATGATGGCGGAAATTTCCGCAAACCGTTGGCCGTGAAAGAGGCCGAAGCCTTGCGCGACAAGATCAAAAACAGGTTGGCCCAGGTCAAGGAGAAGAGCGGGAAGAAAGACCGGCTCCTCACGTTCGAGCAGTTGGGAGTTGATGACCTGACAATTGATGAGAGCCACGAGTTCAAAAATCTCTTTTATAATTCATCACTTAACGTAAGAGGGATGGGTCCAAAAGGAGGGTCAGGAAAAGCCTACGACATGTGGACCAAGACGAGGGTACTCCACGAAATGCCGAACGGTTCCGTCGCCTTCATGACCGGCACCCCGATATCGAACAGCGCGGTCGAGATGTACACCCTCATGCGCTACCTGGTGCCGGATCTCCTTGAGGAGCACGGCCTTGAGCATTTCGACGCCTGGCGGAATAACTTCGCTTCCGTCAACAGCGCCTTCGAACCAACCGACTCCGGCAGAGGCCTCAAAGAGGTTTCCCGCCTTGGCCGCGACTGGACGAATACCCGGTCCCTCATGGACCTCTACTACACTTTCGCCGATTGCGTATCGAATGACGATATTCAGAAGTGGTATGCCGAGGACAACAACGGCGCTCAATTCCCCCTGCCGAAGGTCAAGGGCGGCGGCCGGGTTGGTATCAATGTCAAGCCGACGCCGGCACAGCGCGGAATTATTGAGGACATCATCAGCGGCTTTGATGGGCTGGAATCCATCTCTGATCCGAAAGAGCGCAACAAGGCGCGACTGCGGCTGATGGACCGGGCCAGAAAGGTATCACTCGATGCCCGGGCGGCCAGGCCAGGTATCGACAGCAACGAGGAAGGCGGAAAACTCTCCAGGGTATCCGATGAAGTTGTGCGGCTCCATCGCAAATGGACGGCCGAAAAGGGCACCCAACTTATCTTCCTGGACCGGAGCGTCCCCAAGGCGAAGGGCGATGACAAGATCATCAAGACCTATGACGAACTCATGGCCAAACTGGAGGCGGCAGAGCGCACCGGAGATGAAGCGGCTATCAGGCGCATCGGAGACAGCCTGGAGCGGTTCGACCCAGTAGAGATCGAGGAATCGAGGACTGCCCAGGCGGGCGGCTGGAACGCTTACCAGCAGATCAAGGATAACCTGGTTGAGCGCGGCATTCCTGCAAACGAGATCCGGTTTATCCAGGAAGCAGACACCGACGAGAAGAAGAAATTCCTCTTTGAGGAAGTGAATAGCGGCGCGGTGCGGGTGCTTATCGGCTCCACCCCGCGAATGGGAGCCGGGACCAACGTTCAGGAGCGGCTCGTCGGCCTCCACCATGTCGATGTCACCTGGAAGCCTTCCGATATCGAACAGCGCGAGGGCCGCATCATCCGCCAGGGCAACAAGATCGGCTTTGATGAAAACGGCAATTCCATCCGGGATGACTTCGAGGTGGAGATCCTGGCCTATACCACCGACACCACCGTCGATGCCAAGATGTGGACGCTCAACTCCACCAAGCTGAAGATGATCAACGGCATTCGGCAGTATGACGGCTCTTTCACCATGGAGTTTGACGATACCGATGCTGTGGGCATGGCCGAGATTGCGGCCATCGCCTCCGGGGAACCGCTGCAGCTTGAACGGGTGCAGCTTACCGCCGAGATCGATAAACTTGAGCGGCTGAAGCGGGCACATGAGCGGCAACGATGGGCGGCCGAAGACACCATTCACCGGATGGAACGGACCATCGAGACCGCGCTGGCCATGATCAAGGAGTTGGAGGCCGCGGCGAAGACAGTCGAGAAGGCCACCGCTGACGAGCGGCGAAAGTGGGAGTCGGCCACCGTCGACATCGACGGCACCACTTATGGCGGCTCCGACGCCAGGAAGGCCCTGGATA
>Ga0209728_1001905_pt1 | contig 11516 bp, 29 predicted proteins | sample RifGroD1_FD_183997 | JGI IMG/M metagenome (GOLD analysis project Ga0209728, IMG submission 183997) | Groundwater microbial communities from Rifle, Colorado, USA - Groundwater D1 (SPAdes) (version 2) | ecosystem: Environmental > Aquatic > Deep subsurface > Groundwater | place: Rifle, Colorado... | reverse complement strand
TTTAAGAGAGTATCAAGAATTGAAAGATTTTAAATTTATGTATGAAGGATTGATAAATTAGTAGATACATTAAATCAACCATTTTATTACATTGGGATTGGAATTTAGTAGTAGAAAAACCAAGCAATTACATGTATAATATAGGCACGAGGAGTGAAAATCATGCAAGATATTATTAATACTATAAAAATTTCAACTAATCCTAAAGAAGTAAAACAAATTCTAAAACCATTAAAAATCAAAGAAGTAATCAAGGTTGCTAAAGGTTTAGATATTTATATTAGAGGAAATGAGAATAAGACTGAGGTAATTGGTAATATTATTTTAGGGATTGTTAAAGGAGAGAATGATTAATTGAAAACAGATATTAAACAAATTGGCATGTGGTGGAAATGGAACGAATACTGCAATAATTGTGGCAAACAAATTAGAGATTATTATTTTTCGTCAAGTGATGAGCCGGATGTGGATAAAAAGGATTATTGTTTGAAATGTTTGAGGAAAATTGCTGATGGGATTATTAGTGAGAATCAATAAATAAAGTTTTGTAAAGTGTTGACTTTGTGTTTAGGGATATGGTATGATATGGGTAAGAAGAAATTTCGAGAGGTGGAGTAAAAAAATGAGTTCTTTGAATGACAGAATTAGTTCTTTATCCGAGATAGAAATTAAGCAAGCATTTGATGATGTAATGGATTATAATAAGCAAGGATCTATGGGAGAAACATTTGTTAGACAGATTAGGGATGATTTTGCCAATGAATTAGGAATTGACTCTTGGGATCGTAATTGTATGTTTACCTCTATTGAAATTATGTTAGAGATTGCTAAAAGGCATTACGGAGTATCTTAAAATTTAAACTAATAATTTGCCCAAATTACCTGTGCTGAGATGCGAAAGGTAAGCTAATCTTATATCTGACTAATATAAGATAGTTGAAGTGTTATGGCAAATCGTCTGTTGGCAACTGGCAGATGAAGACGCTCCTTCCCCAAGGAAATGAACTTAGGGGATTTATTTTAAAATTTGAGAGGTGGTGAATTAAGATATTAGTTAATAGAGTTGAACAACATCAGATCAAAAAATATAACCCTATGTTTAAAACAATTGATGAATTGTGTTTCAAATCAAAAAATCTTTATAATTACGCAAATTATATTGTTCGTCAAGAGTTTATTTTCAATCATAAATATATTAATTATTATGATATGAAAAAAGAATTAAAAACTCATGCACCATTTAAAGATTTAGGATCTCAGGCTGCTCAACAAGTCTTAGAAGTATTGGATAAAAATTGGAAATCATTTTTTATTGCTATTAAAGACTACTCAAAACATCCTGATAAGTATCTAGGAAGACCAAAAATACCTAAATATAAAAATAAAGACGGTAGAAACATAGTTATATTATCGAATATACAATTTAAAATTGAGAATGCGCTACTTAAATTTTCATGGAAACCATTTAGGAAATTCAAAATACCCACTAAAGTACAAGGAAAGTTAATGCAGGTTAGATTCGTACCAAGGGCAAGTCATTATGTTATGGAAATTGTTTACCAAATTGATGTGCCAGATGTAAATCATAACTCTAAAAATATTGTAGGCATTGATATTGGAATTGATAATTTTGCAACTATATCAAATAATATTGGCGTAAAACCAATTATTATTAATGGCAGAAGTATTAAATCTATCAATCAATACTATAATAAAAAGAAATCAGAGATTCAAGCAGATTTAAAAGTTAGACATAAAATGGATTGGAGTAATAAACTTCAAAGACTAACCGATAAACGCAACAATAAGGTTAATTATTTTATTCATAATGCAAGTAGAAAAATTATTGATTGGTGTTTATTTTATGGAATTGATACAATTGTAGTAGGTAAAAATGATAATTGGAAACAGGAAAGTAAAATGAGTAAAAAGGTTAATCAAAACTTTGTTCAAATACCTCATGCTTTATTCATTGACAAACTAACATATAAGGCAGAGAATAGGGGTATAAAGGTTATCTGTACTGAGGAATCCTATACTTCAGGAACTAGTTTTCTTGACGGAGAATCTCCTGTAAAGTCTAATTACAATAAAGGAAGAAGAATCAAAAGGGGTTTATTTAAGTCTAATACAGATAAATTGATTAATGCGGATCTTAATGGAGCATATCAGATTATCAAAAAAGTATTTCCGAATGTTTTTTCAAACGGAATAGAGGGCGTACATTTACACCCATTTAGATTGAATGTAATTTAGTCTAATAAATAGGATTTAATTATCCTATAAATGACGTATTTTATGCTAATTTGAAAGGAATGATTTATTATGTTAGATATGTTAAATTTTCATACTGCTTGGGAGTATTTAGAAAACCACGTAATATTCAGTGACAGACATACCACATATCCAGATAGTCGTTTTAAACAATGTTTAGATATTGAAGTAGTAAAAATTAATCCAGAAACAGACTCAATTGATGATGATAAAACATTAAATACAAAAGTTCAAATATGGTTGGAAGCTGGAGCGTATTTAGGGAAATATTTTGCTCACGATATTGACTTGGATTGTGGTGGAGATACATTTGAAGAAACAATCATAGAATTAGCATCATTGGTTAAACAAAAATATGGTGACGATCCTGAAGTGAGTATGAAGATAGTATACGAAGATCATGGAGACTTAATGGGAGAATGAAACGTGAACTTTAATGGAAAATATAAGGAGGTTAATTATGAACATTAACATTATTAAAGACAAGATTCAAAAATTAAGAGAAGAAAATATTTTAAAAATGACACCGTTGCCAGCCAATGCTAATGGAGATTCAATAGCATTGAACACGAGAGCAAATGAATTCAGATTAGGGGTAGATGTTGGTTATGAAATGGTATTAGGAATTTTAAAAGAGGATTGTAATTAATAATTACAATCATTTGAAAATTAAGTTTACTGGGAAATGGAAGGAGAATTACATATGGAATTAAAAATTGGAGATAAAGTTTGGATATTTGATGAGAATACAAGGAAATATACGGACGAACATGGTAATAAAACAGTAGGTACTTGGTATAGAGGACATTTTGTAGAGAAACATATTATCGGAGAAACAAAAGTAAGTTGGATTATTGGGTATCAAGGAAGTACGCCAGATAACCGTGATATTAAAGTAAATAAGAAGACATTGCTGTATAATCGTCAAATTGCCTTAGATGGTCAGTTATATGTGTCTGAAGAGGATATAAATCAGCATTGTTGGATTCATGATAATAAACATTTATTAAGCAGACGAGTTCAAGATTGCAAAGATTATCAAAAGTTAAAAGAAATTGAAGAGATATTAAATAGAAAGTAGGTGATTTGAAATGAAATTTTCTGACATACCACAATATATTGAAACTGGACAATGGGAATGCAATTATAGTTTAGTTAGGTTAGTAGAAACAATTGAAACTTGGTGTAGTGGGATAGATACAAATGTAAAATTAGAAATGAATCCAGATTTTCAAAGAGGTCATGTATGGAATGAACAACAGCAAATTGCATTTATTGAATCAGTGTTAAGGGGTGGTGCAAAAAATGCAAGAGTTATTTATCTAAATGATCCTAATTGGAAAACTAGTAAAAGTCCATATAAAGATTTTGTTTGTGTTGATGGATTACAAAGATATACCGCCATTAAAAGATTTATCAATAATGAGATAAAGGTATTTGATTGTTATGCTAATCAATTTGAAGATAATCTAAGAATGAAACACGATATGAAAATTAATGTTAACGATTTGCCAACAAGAAAAGATGTTTTGCAGTGGTACATTGAATTTAATGCAGGAGGAACAATTCATACTGAAGAAGAAATTAATCGAGTTAAAGAATTATTAAGGAAGGAGGATTAATTAGAAATGAGTGTAAGAACAACTTATGATGAAAAGAGAGATGAGTTAAAAGATTTATTAATAGAGTGCTTAACATTAGCAAGAGAGATGTTGGATGAAAATATTTGGGTTTTGAAGAAATGAAATCCGATTATGCTACTGATTTATATGTAGCTGTTAAGAAAGCAAAAGATTTGGTTTAAAAATAAACTCATTAATAAATGCAAATATAAATATTGTAATATTCTTTATTGTGTGTTACAATATTTATATTAAGGTTATTAGGAGGTAATTTACATATGAATATATTTGTTTTAGACTTAGACATCAAGAAATGTGCTGAATATCATGCAAATATTCATATTCCGAAAATGATTTTAGAATCGGCTCAGATGCTATGTTCTGCATATTATTACACCAATGAATCTCATAAATCACCATATAAACTCGCACATAAAAATCATCCTTGTACTGTATGGGCAAGAGAAAGTTTATCTAATTGGTTATGGCTTAGAGATTTAGGACTAGCTTTATATGATGAATATAAGAAACGATACAACAATAAAGATCATAAATCAGGAGACGTTATATTGGCTCTAGATGCTCCAGATTTAATTGATAAAGGTTTAACTCCATTTGCTCAAACAATGCCATTAGAATACAGAAATGAAGATGTGGTGAGGGCATATAGGGCTTATTACAAGGGTGAAAAGTTTGATATTTTGAAGTATAATAATTGTGAGGGGCCTGAGTGGTTAAAAGTTGGATAAGGAGGAGATTTTTTAAAATGAATGAAGATTATAGACGAGTAGAAATAGATAATTCAGCAAAAACATTAACAAATTTAGGAATTCAAATGTATGAATCAGACGGAAGTTATAGACCTTTTAATGAGGTTATGATGGATTTGGGTAGAGCAATTAAGTTACTAAGAGAAACTGAAGACAGGCAACAATTTGAGATTATGAGAAGTTATATTTATCGTTCTTTGGTTGGAGTAAGATATGAAATTCAATTTAAATTTTAAGTCCCAGAAAAGTGTGGTTTTATTTGGCAGAAAGGATGATAATATTATGATTAAACAGTATGTGACAATAGAACAACTTGGAGAATTATCAAATTATCAATTACTTCTTTTAGCAGAAAAATGTCATATATCTTCATCAAAAGATATTGACACAGATGAAAAAAGTTTATGGGAGTTTCAAAAATTTATGAAAGGACAACCATCCATTGGTAGATTAATCCAACTGCTCATAAACGAAAAATTTTATATTTCTTGGAATTTTGATTCAAACGATTCGCTAAATTCGCTTATAGTTGAAAATCAAGAATTTAGATATATTGAATTAAGTGATTGTCTTTGGAATGCGGTAAAATGTTTTGTTTTAAATATTCAGATGAAAAAGTAATTTTCTGGGAGTGTGAAAATTATGAAAAAGATTTTAAATTATTTAAGGAAACCAGTATTAGTTATCGGATGGTGGACAGGAATAGATGTAGAAATGCCAAGATGGTTAAATATTTTTCTTACAGTAGCAATAGGTGTTATTATGTTTATTGGAATTGGAGAAATATTTAGAGTTTTCTTCGGTTTACCATTTCCATTCAAAATCTAATTCGAAGGGTGTGTAATTATGAATTGGGAAGATTTAATAGTCGGAAATATTTATATGATTCATAGTAAAGAGTTTACCAAAACAGTCAAAACATCATACGGTAATCGTCATACTGAATCTAGGGAATCTGTTAGACAAGGAATATTGATTGAAAAGATTGAAAGTAATCATAAATTAACTTTTGAATTTTCTGATGAATCACAAATAGGTTTTTGGTATGATGATATGGGTAAAAAGAAACATGGAGTATTTAAGATAAGTTAATTTGAGGATTTTATTGTATTTTGGGAGGTAAGAGATGAAAACCTTAAACAATATGATTAGAGAGATTAGTGATTCATTATTTGGAAAATCTCAAGAGATAAGGTTTTCTTTATTAGACTTATATGAAGATATGGAAAACATCATTAAAGATTCAAATAAGTTTTCTAAAGAGGAATTAGTTTCTAAAATGCAAAAGTATAAAAATGACATCTATACGATTAAAGAGAAAATAGACAATTTAGAATAAATCTAAAAATTTATTTGAGGAAAGGCCAATTATTATGAAATCATATGAAATTGAAAAGATTATGAGAAATAATCCTAATGTAGAAGTTGTAGTAAAAATTGATGGTAAGTTTTATAATATCACAGATTCTAATTGGCAAGGTTTTGAAAATGGAGGGAAATTGGAATTATTAATTGCAAATGAAGATGTAATTAAAGAAACTGATATAATGTATTCAAATTGTATATGTATGTATGATAAAATTTGTAATGATCAATATTACAGCGAATCACTTAAACATAACGCTTGTGTTACAAATGATATTAATTGTGTACATTCGTGTCCATTTTAGATGATTATTTACATTAAATATTAATAATTACATTTAATTAAACATTAAATAATTATTTGACTTTACAACTCATTACATGTTATAATGAATACAGAAATAAATATTTAAGGAGCGATACATAAGTGGCAACAAAAGCAGAGAAAAGATTGAAAAATATAAATACTGTTGACTTACATATTTGTCTGATATGTGGTAGTAAAAATCTTAATAAAGTGGAGTTAAATGAGTATTATTGTATTGACTGTTTTATTGAAGTCAGAAATGATAAAATTTATGAAATTCGACATGATGGAGAATTAGTTCCTTATGGTGTTAATGAGTTTATGGATTGTGGATAGGAGAGATTACATAAATGAAAAAGAAAAAGAAGGAAGTTTTCTATGGGTTATGCAAGAAATCGCAAAATATGAGAAGGCGTTAGCTAGTTGTGCTATTGAAGGCAATAAATTCGGAAGAAAACATTTAAAGATGGTTGAGGGAATGGAATTGGTTGATAAATACAAGTATTTGAAGAAAGTGTTTGATTATTTGGAAGAGAAATATAATTAATAAAGAGGGAGGAAATATAATGTATTTTATTACTGGAATTGAGAAGTTAGATAAAGATTATGGTATCAAAGACACTAGATGCTTTGGATATAAGAAAACATGGTTAGAAGCAGATCATTCTGTAAGAGGTAATTCATGTGATATTAATGAGACAATTTATGATTATGCAGTCATTGAACTTATTGAATCTGGATTACATTTTATTTGTGATAAGAGATGGTTTTATAAGTTTGATTATGATAAGAGAATTTATGAAGCGATTGATGAGCCGGAAGAAGTTAAGGGATTGTGTAATTTTAGTATTGGGTAAAGGAGGATTGGTAAGATGAATAATATTAATGAAGATACTCACATTTGTCATGCTTGTGGAGAAATGATGCCTATTGGGAACGCATGTAAAATGAAGATTGAGCATGACGGTAATATTTCACAGTATCATGCAGGTTGCAGAGTGCCAGATGTAGTTTGCTCGGATTGTGGTTATCATAGATTGGTATGTGAAGAATGTTGTGAGGTTAATTAATAAAGCAAAAATAATACTTGACACAAATCAATAAATAATGTTATACTAAACACATAGCGAGTCGGGAACATTAATAGTTACATTTATTGAAAAGGAGAGATAAAATGCTTACAGATAAACAATGGAAACAAATTGAAGAAGATATTGAAAATATGTCAGATGATGAGTTTGCAGAAAAATTCTTAGTTGATAAGGATAATATCGACAGTAGTTGGCATCCATCAAAACAAAATAGCTTCTATTCATGTTGGTATTGTGGTAAAGATGGAAATGCTCATTTATGTACAGATGGAATGGGTAGAGGATTTTGCCCAGAATGTAGAGATAGGGCAGAGATAGAATTTTTAGATTGGGAGAATATTAAACAGAGGGAGAGTTGGTAAGATGGGATATGCATACTTGGGGTTTTATACTGTTCTAAACCTTATTATCACATATTTAATAGCAGGTTATATTGATTCGATGAGATTAAAAGGATACACATTAAAAACAATGCCTATAAATATAAAAATAAAGTATGTTCCTTTAGTTGTATTTTTACCTGCATTTATATTTGTTGGATTGATTATATTGATGATGCATATCTGTATTAATTTGCCTGAATTGGTTTCACATTTATTTTGTAATACAGAAAAATCTTTTGTAAATAAATCTATTTTTAAAAGAAATATTGATTCATAGCAAACAAATAACTTATGGGAAAGGATGTAAATATTATTAAATATGAATTAGTTGATCAAATTTTTGGTCATTTAAAGGTATTAAAAGAAATAAGGTCTGAGATATATGGGAGGGCGTGGTTGGTTGAATGCGATTGTATAGATAAAACTAAATTAGAAATAGGCACTTCTAGATTAATTAGTGGTATGAAAACTCATTGTGGTTGTAGAAGAATACATCGTAAAAAGGATGAAATTAAACTTCCTCAAGAATTTATAGGTAAAACAAAAATATGTAAACAATGTGAAAAGGAAAAAGAAGTTAGTGAATTTTATATCACTATCTATATTAATTCGGATAGTAGAGAATCATTTAGATTTAGTTCAAAATGTATAGAATGTAATAAAGAAAATGCCAAGAATAGAATCTTAAATAATCGTGACAGTCATTTAAAATCATTAAAGATAAATAATGCTAGAGAAGAAACAAAAGAAAAAGTTAGAGTATGCGGCATAAGATATAGGAGTGGTGAAAAATATGTGGTATGGAAAGATGAAAATGCATATAGATTTAAGATTTATAATCTTAATCATAGAATACATGAGATTACAGAGAATGAATGGCGAGAATGTTTGAAGGTCTTTAGTAATACTTGTGCATACTGCGGACTACCAATAGAAAGTCATCTTGTAAAAAGAAACGGAAAATACATAATTATGAATTTCCACAAAGAACACGTGGATGATAAGGGTTATAATGACTTGCGAAATGCCGTACCTGCTTGTAGGCATTGTAATAGCAGTAAACATACATCCAGTATAGAAGAATGGTATTTAAAAGATAAATCATTTTCAATAGATAGGTACATTAAAATACTGTGGTGGACAACTGAAGAGTACAAGGAATATATAGAAGAGAAACCTCCATACAGAATTGTTAGAAAGCAAAATGAAGGATTAAAAACTTTTCATTGGGAACTTTGGACAGTTGATAAATATAGAAATATGATAGAACTTATTTACATAGGAGAAAAGAAAAAAGATATTACAGATTACGTAAAGACTATCGTCTTAGAGGAAGTAGAATAATAATGAAAAATAATTTCCTATAAGTTATTGTTTTTCTGGGATTTGAAAGGAGTAAATAATTGTGTTCAGAAATTACAGTCGGACAAAAGAAGAAGAACATAAATTCAATTTATCATTTATTACATTAATAGTTGGAATAATTAATATATCTCTAATGTTTCTTGTTCTTCAAGGTGCTTATTCTTTACATAGTCCTATGGAATTTGTTATTGGATGTATTTTTCTATCAATGGGTTGGTATTGCTATATGGGTTACAATTTTGTGAAATCTTTAGATAGGAAGGATTTGATTAAATGAGTAAAACAGGAGAAATAGCTAAAATAATACTAAGAATGGCAAATCTCTTTTCAGATGAAGAAATTACAATGGAAGAATGTGTGAAAAATTTTATGGAAGAAGAGTATCATGGCCCATATGCAGAAACTTCTGAAGCAGGATATTTAATTGGATTGTCTTGTATGGGAGGTTGGGATGCTGAATTATGTAATCCTTGTGATAAGAAAACTTGTGTTAGACTACGAAAAGCATTGGACGATGATAAGAAATATAATCCATATTACGCAATTATGGAAAAATTAAAGGAGATGAAATAGAAAGGAGATTAGATGTTTAAAAATAAATTAACCATAGATAAATACATATTTCTAGTTACTATATGTATTCTAATTAACCTCTTAGAATCATGGTATTTTGGTTTAAATTGGGAAGCGGTTTCAATAACAGAGCATATATGTGATTGGTTGACAGCGATTCCATTTGCAGTAGTTTCATTTTGGTTTTTCTTTAGCAATGATTACATAGATATGATTAAAGGACAGTTGATTATGTTTGGTATGGTAATGATTTATGCTGTAGTTTATAAGTTATTGTTGGTGTAAAGGAGATGAAATAAATTTGCAAACACAAGGATGTAAAATATCTAGTGAGGGGAAATTAAATCTTTTGACAGGGTGGTTTAAACTTCATAAAGAAGGACATCATTGTTACTTTACTGATGAAAATACTTATAGAGTAGAAGGATATACGATTAATAGATCATTCAGAAAAAGTAAAGAACGACTTATTAAGGAATTTGAAGAGTTAAAATTTGAAAAAATGTAGTATCTGTGATAATAGAAGAATTATTAAAAACTGATGAGTTAAAAGATTATTTTGAAGCAAAGGAAAAATTAAGTTCATTGAATGCTAAAATGGATAGGTTAATGAGAGAAAGATTTGAGTAAATAAAGTAAATAAAAATTGAAAGGACTGATGCCTATTGAATGTAGAATAATAATCTAAAAAAAGATATAAAATAATTAGGAGGATAATAAGTAAGTGGCATCTATTAAACAATTGGAAGCAATAGAACGACTAAGAAAAGAAAAACTAGATCGAGAACATAAATTAATAAACGGAATTGATTATAAAATATGTAATAAACACCACATTTTCTTTCCAGAAGAAGACCCTTGGTTTCCTGCAAACACAGAACATTTTTATTATCATAAACAAAACAATACTGATGGATTACATCCTGAGTGTAAAAGATGTGGTATTAAAAAGACTCAACAATGGGTAATTGAAAATCCAGAATAGGCAAAGGAATTAATGAAAAAAGCTAATGATAATCCTAATCCATTAAATAATGCAAGAGAATATCATAGATTAAATAGTCAAAGAAGATGGGCCAACGGAAAACAACAGGAATGGTTTTTGAAAAATCCAGAAAAAACAAAAGAGTATCAGGAGAATCATAGAGAGCATGATATTTCAATATCAGAATGGAGATATTGTTTAGATGTTTTTAATAATCAATGTGCATATTGTGGATTGGAAGCCGAAAAACACATAGTAAAAAGAAAAGACGAATATGTAGTTATGAATTTACACAAAGAACACGTTGATAGCGATGGATACAATGATATTAGAAATGGTGTTCCTGCCTGTAGAAGTTGTAACAGCAGTAAACGCCAACATCCTCTAGATGTTTGGTTTAAAAAGCAAAAATTCTTTAGTCAAGAAAGATATGATAAAATAATATGGTGGATTACAGAAGGGTATAAGAATTATATAGAAGATAAACCTCCATACATAATTATTAAAAAGAAGAATGAAAATGATAGCAAATTTCATTTTGAGTTATGGACTGTAGACGAAAAAAGAAATACAGTTGAGTGTATCGTTACCAGAGAAAAAAGAAAAGATATTGAAGAATTTGTAACTAAAAATAGTTTATAGATTCCTATAAGTATCAAATTTCATTGTATATCGGAATAAAACTTGACTTAATATATCAATTTGTGTTATCATAAATACAGAAATAAATATTGGAGGAAATAAAATGATTAGTGTAAACGGGTTACCCATAGGAACAAAT
>Ga0209728_1001904_pt1 | contig 11518 bp, 10 predicted proteins | sample RifGroD1_FD_183997 | JGI IMG/M metagenome (GOLD analysis project Ga0209728, IMG submission 183997) | Groundwater microbial communities from Rifle, Colorado, USA - Groundwater D1 (SPAdes) (version 2) | ecosystem: Environmental > Aquatic > Deep subsurface > Groundwater | place: Rifle, Colorado... | reverse complement strand
TTATGCTTGTTATCTTACTACAGCATGTGTTAAATATAAAGGATTAGAGGATGATTGTTCTGAGTTGACTGCAATGAGGTTATTAAGAGAGCATTATATTGATGATCCTGAATATAGAGATTTGATTAGAGAATATTACCAATTGGCTTCTAAAATTGTTAAAGCTATAGACCAAGAAGATGATCCTAGTTTAATTTATGAACAGATTTATCAGAGTGTTAAGATTTGCGAAAATGCAGTTAACAATGAAGATTGGCAAACTGCTAGAGATGAATATTTGAGCATGTATTATGAATTGGCAGAAACTTATATAGATGGTTATGTCAGGTTGATGCCTTTATGATGAAAGGAGTGAAATAAATTTGGCTTATCATATAGCAATATTTAAAGACAATCCTACCGTAAACTTAACTGATGGTACGATTGTCAGCGAGAATGATTTTTCTAACCCGGTTGATTCAAATCACATATCTATTCCGGCAACAGGGAGTACAAATAGTAATTGGATCAAACTTGCGGTTCGTTGTACAGATTCGGGGACTAAAACTATCGAAGATTTAGGAAGACATTGTAGGATCAGTTTAGATGATTCTGGAAATACAAATTGGCAACTAGCAGATGATGACGGTAGTGGAAATCCAAGCAGTACACCAATGGATTGGGGTGAACCATTAGATATAACTGAAATGATAACTGATAGTAATAAATTGTTTCATATTCGTGCAAAAGCAAATTTTGATGAAATTGTACATAATGACACTTCAGTTGAAATTATAGCACAAGCTTTAGTAGGAACGAATCCACTTTGGACATTAGCAATTAATGATATGACTTATAATTCTGAAACAAGTCATTTTACTAACACTGTAAGTATTCCAGAAGACTGTATAATATATGTTGATTTCACTGGAACTACAACTCCTGATTATTTAACGGTATATATAAACGATTTTGATACAGGTGGATATGCTAGTAGTACATGGACTCCAAGACTTTTTAACCTAACACAAAATGATACATTAAAATTTGAAATTAAATTATTAAGTGCTGGATATTCAGATATTACAATAAAATTAGATGATGAAAATGGAAGGTTAATTTCTGATTTTAGATATACAGATACAGGATGGGTTTTAAATTTTGGTAGCGATCTTTTGCTATCAGACACATATACAGATCATGTTACTATACCTGAAGCATGTCGCTTACATTTTTCATTTACGGGAACCGCCCCAGATAATATAAGTGGATTTGTAAATTCACAAGAATATTATATATGGAATTCAAATAGTTGGTGGTGGTATTATCTAGATTTTAATGCGGGCGATGATTTCTACATATGGATTTATCCTAATACTGGTTCATCAGGAACTTTGTATGTAAGGGAAACTGATGTTAATGGGAGAATTATAGGAACGGTTAATTATTCTTATAATTAAAAAATAATATAATATTAAAATGAATATAAAAAGTTTATTTTAGAAGGGTAAGTTTGAGATTAGCTATCTCAAATTAAGCACAAAACTCCAATTGTGTCCCTTCTATTTTTATTTGTGTAAAAATATGTGAGTTTTGGAGAAATCAAATTTATGGAGGTTGATTGTATTAAATGAGTGATGAAGTAATGTTTGGTAGTATTTATAAGATAACTAATAAAATAAATAATAAGGTTTATATTGGGCAAACTGTACAGCCATTAAATTATAGATGGACAGGACATTGTTCTAATGCAAATATGGGAATAGATACTCATTTTTGTCGTGCAATACGCAAATATGGTAAAGATAATTTTATAATTGAAGAAATTGAAAAAGTTTCTATCGACCAATTAGATGATGTAGAAATAAAATGGATTGCTTATTATGATAGTTATAATAATGGTTATAACAGTACATTAGGTGGTGGAGGCAATAAGGGTTGTGACTTAGATGAATCTGAAGTTATTGATCATTATTTAAAATGTAAAAATGCGTATATAACAGCGGAGTTTTTTGGATGTAGCATAAGTCCAATATATAGTATATTACGTAAAAATGGTATTAAAAATAAAGATTTAGACCATGATGAAGTGATTAAATATTATTTAGATTGTAGGTCAACTTTTAAAACAGCAGAGTTTTTTGGTGTTAATGATGAAACAATTCGTAAAATTCTTGTTAAAAATGATATAAAAAGAGATGGTCATACTAGATATGATTTAGATGAAGAAGAGATAATAAATTATTATTTGGAATGTAAATCAATAGAAGATACTGTAAAACATTTTGGGCACTATCATGAAGCTATAAGTAAAATTCTTAATAATAATAATATTGAAAGACTTAGAAAAACACGATCACGTTTCATATGGGATGAAAATGGAAATAAAAAATATCTAAATGAAGAAGAAGTGATTAATTATTATCTTGATTGTAGATTAATATATAAAACTGCTGAATATTTTAAATGTTGTTTAAAAGCTGTAAGTGATATTCTCAACAATAATAATGTAGACAGATCAGAAGATTCTATATCAGTATATGCCATAGATAAAAATGGTAATAGATATGATTTTGATGATATTAAAGATGCTGTTGATTATTTAATTAAAAATGGTAATTCAAAGATTATTAGTAGACCAAAAGAGAATGCATATAAACAAGCAATTAATAAAACCGCAAGAGGAGAAAAGAAAACTGCATATGGTTTAAAGTGGTATTACAAAGAAAATAATGAAGATACTTTATTAGAAAATGTAATTTGATTACATATTAAAAAATATATTAAGAAAGGAATGATTTAAATTATGGCTTTAATTAATATTTATAAAGGCACAGATATTACTTCTGGAGGCACTGAGGGAACTCTTGTGTCTAGCGGGGATAATAGCAATTCAATAGAAACTGGATATATTAAGATTCCAGCATCTGGTTTTACTGAATCAGAATGGGTAAAAATTGGGATTCGTTGCACAACAGGACATAAGACAATTCTTGAAAACTCTAGACACGCTAGAGTATCTATAACCGATTCAGGAGATGTAACTCGTTGGCAGTTAGCTTTAGATGATTCGGGAAGTCCTTCAGGTTCACCATCTGCATATGGAAGTCCTTTAGATTTTACTAGTGAGATAGGGAGTACAAATGTAATTTTCTGGATAAGAGCTAAGGCTGAATCAAGTGAGGTTCCAGTTAACTCAACGCAAGTCAAGGTAACTTTATCAGCGACCATAGGTGCTGTGTAAGGAGTTGATTAAATGTCAATCATCACAACTTTAACTCCAACTAACATAGCAAAAACATCTATAACTTTTCATGGTAATGCAGTAATTTGGACATTGCCATTTGATGGAACTAATCAACCAGGTGTTGAAATAGACGAAGTAATTACTAACACATTAACAATTCCTGCAAATTGTGTATTATATATGGAATGCACTGGTAATTCTGGCTTTATTAATTGGTCTAAAAACAATGAAGATACTTGGGCATGGGGACCGTATCAAGAAGATCCAGAAGATCCAGAGAGTCCTGTCATATGGATATGGTATAATCAAACACTTTCTTTTAATGAAAATGATACACTAGCTATAAAAATAAATAATTTCCTTGGCGGCCCGATGGATGGCGATATCACCATTAAATTAAATACTGTATCTGGTCGCACATTATCTCAATTTCATTATGCCGCAGAAGGTTCTTGTTACCTTACAACATCTTGTGTTGGATATAAAGGATTACCTGATAATTGCTCTGAATTAACAGCAATGCGTTTATTGAGAGAACATTATATTAATGAACCAGAATATATCGCATTAATTTCAGAGTATAATCAATTATCAAGACAGATTATAAATATGGTAAATCAAGAAATAAATCCAGATATAATTTACGAACAAATATATCAAAGTGTGAAAATTTGTGAAACAGCAATAAATAATGAAGATTGGCAGACTGCTCGTAACGAATATTTGGGCATGTATTATCAATTAGCAGAAACTTATATTCCTAATTATCAAAGATTAATGCCTTTATGAAAGGCTGGTGAAATAAATGGCAACACAAGTTTATTTTGAATATAAAATACAAGGTGGATCAACATGGACTGAAACTACTAAACAAACAATAACTGTAACTCAAGATTATGAATTAGATATGTCTAATTTGGATATGGGAACTAACTATGAGTATCGTGCGATTGTAAATGATGATGGTTGCATTAATAGTGGCGAAACAATGACTTTTTTTACATGGTCAGAAGAGATTAATAGTTTTGATTCACTGAGAAGATTATTGTTAGATGATATTTATAATGGTGACAGTTTAAGAAAACTATCTTTGGATGAAATTATTAATGGAGATACATTAAGAAAATTAATTTTATCAGAAACTACAAACTTTGATACTCTTAGAAAAATTGCTTATGGTGGTTATTTTAGTGGAAAAACTTATCGTAGTATTGTTAAATATTATGAAGAATTATTTGATTCATTGAGAAAGTTAGCAATAGATGAGAATATTAATTTTGATTCATTGAGAGCATTAATTTTATCAGAGGTTGTTGATTTTGATAGTTTGAGATTGTTGATTATGGAAGACAGTGCTAACTTTGATACGTTACGGAAATTAGTAGTTTTGGATGAAAGTGATTATGATACATTAAGAAAATTAATTGACGATAGTAAATTTTCTACTGGTCTACTTAGAATATTGAGATCCGCAACGGCTGAAGAAGATGAAGAAGAAATGGAAACTTGCTTTGTGTTTTTTAATTCAGAAGAGTCAATAGTTGGAGAAGAATTGGATGTAACAGGGTATTCAGATTGTCTTGTTGAAGTATATTCAAAATTTGGTTCAACATTTGAGACAATTTTTGAAGGCACAATAGATCAAAATTTTTATCCAATTATGGCTATAAAGTCAAGCGATTTAAGTTTAATTAATAATCCTACTAGTATAGGTACACATAATTTAGATGTTACGGGTTTAAAGAAAATCAGATGTTCTCTTAATTCTGTTTTATTTGATAAAATAAGAATGGTAGGAAACTTATTTAAAGAGAAAGATTAAAACAATAAAATAATATTTTAAATAATTATGCTCTACTTTATTAGAGTGTTTTTATTTTAAGGGGTGAATAATTAAATGGGTAATTTCCCTGTAAAAATACATTATTTCCATAGTAAAGAAGATTCAGCGGTGAACGGAGAAGAATTGGTTGTAGAAAGTGGAATGGAAGTAATTGATGTAGAAATTATTAATGATGGAGCCACATTTTTGGTACAGTTTGAAGGATCACTTGATGGTATTAATTGGTATTTATTAAATTGTATTAATTTATCAACATTAGGGACTTTAACACAAATTATTGTCTCTGGTCTTTTCCAGGTGGATCTATCTGGTTTACATCGTCTTCGTTGCAAAATTAATTCTATCTCGGTTGGCGATATAACTGTAGTTGGCAGAGCTGTCAATTAGTTAATTTTTTAATGAGAGGAATGACTTAAATGATATATATATTAAATAAATCTTCAGGTGGTGATACCTATTGAAAACTGGAAATTATATAATGGCGTTATTAAAAAAAGCTCAAGAAGGTGGTGGTACTCCATCAAATCTTCCTAATTATTTACCAAGTCAAGAAGATTTTGATAATTCTGGAATATTACTTAAGACATATGATGTTACACCTTTAAATGGAGATCGGCGTTTGCGTGAAAACGTAGATAAAATTATTTGGGAAAAATTCTATGATCCATTGGGTGCTACAGCATATGCATGGCATCAAGTTTCAGATATAGAAATACCAGATGTCACAACATCTAATGATGTTCATTTTATATATTTACGAGGTGATGCAGATACAGAAGATAGTGTTAGATTTATGCTTGATAATGGTACTACAAAAATACAAAAATTAGTTGATTCTATTTGGGTTGACGCTTCATTTACTTCTGGTAGTGCTACTATTAATTTTAGCAATGATGTATCAGTTGGTTCTGTTGGACACCATTTAAATATTTCTTCTAAGTCAACGGGCGAAAAATATTTTGCTATACAAATACCATTTAATGATGATGGAACAAAAGATGTAGGCACTCCAAAATTAGGAACAAAAATATTTCGTTCAATTATACAACCAGATGAATCAGGTGAATGGATTGGAACTACGTTACGATATGATAGACCAATTACTTCTCAGTTTATATATGATAAATTATATTTTAAAGTAGGTTCTGTAATAGCAACAAAACATATCCGAATACGATTGTATCGTAATATTGAAGATCGTGATCATTTATTTTATGATGAAACATTTAATTATTCTACATTTAGTCCTGCGAATGCTGAAATAAGTATTAATGTAAAACAAGATGTCTCATATATAAAAGGAATTAATATTATTGCAGTATATGAAAGTGAAGAACCATTTAGTTTTAAAACAAATGTAGATGGTACAATCCCTTGGATTGCAATGGATCAATGGCTTGAACATCATGAGTACATTCCTAGTTGGGACACATGGGAAGAAAAAACATGGAATACTAATGAAGCCATAGTAAAAAATGGGATACTTTATATTTGTCAAGAAAGTGGTTCTCAAACTGGAACTTTTGATAGTAATATATCTGCTGGTAAATGGAAATCTTTAGAAGATGTATTGAGTGGAATTGGTGAGAGTAGTAGTGATGATAGTAAAGATTTAGTTGTTAATTACGGAGTTAGTGGCGGTGCTATTACTGATGTGTATAGTAGTGATTCTTCATCTTTAAATGGTGGTTTATTGAGTGAAGATAATAGTGAGTTTTATATTATAAATGGTGGTACACTAGACAATGATTTTAATTTCCAGTTAGACGGGGGTACGTTCTAAAGTTAATGTAAAGGAATGAAGTAAAATTAAATATGGTTTCTGTATGAGGTTCTAAACTTATATAGAGTAAAACGAAGACACTGTACTGCTTTACAGTGTCTTTATCCATTTGTAAATCTTTTTATGCAGAAAAGGAGAATGAATATGGGATTGATAACTAAAACTGTAATGGTAAAATGAAATGTTAGGAATAAGCAATGGTATGAGTCTAAAGAATATATTTTTACTAAATGGAAAGATGAATTTGAAGTAAAAGTTGAAGATTTAACTAGTGGAAGCACTTCATACGTAGATGTTAAGTGTGATTGTGAATACTGTAAAAGTCCTTATTTAAAACCTATGATGTATAAAGATTATATAAGAAGTGTTTTTGAAGATGGTAGATATTGTTGTAGAAAATGTTTAGATGACATTAAGGCTATAAAATTAGGTAAGAAAATAAAAGTTGGAAATGAAATTGTTTTAGTAAACAAACCGAAAATAACAAACAAAACTGGCAAGAATAAAATACCTCATAAAAAGCGTTTTCTTGAAATCCTTGGTGTAGATGATTATGACTCAATTAGAAACTATCTTTTTAATGAATATGTAATAAACATTAAAAGTGCTAAAAAAATATCAGATGAAATAAAGATACCAGAAAAAACAATTGTTAGATTAATACATCGTTATAATATACCAATTAATAAACCTAGCGATTATGACCTTGGTATGAAAGGTAAAAATCATTCAGAAGAAACAAGACAAAAAATGAGAGATAATTCACCAAAATATAGACCATGGATGATAGGAAAAATTTGGACGGATGAACGAAGAGAAAAAACGTTAAGAACAAGAAAAGAAACTGAATTTTTAATTGGTAATAAAAATGGAAACTGGAAGGGTGGAGTAAGTTATATTCACAACATTATAAGATGTAGAGATGAATATAAACAATGGCGTTTTAATGTGATGGAACGTGATAATTTTACTTGTCAATTTATAGGTGGAAAACGCAATTTACAAGTTCATCATTTATGGGAATTAGCAGATATAGTTCAAGAAGCTAGAGATAAGCTTGGAGATATTAATGATAATAGGGAAGAAATAATTCAATATGTATTATCCAAACATACATTGGATATTGGTATCACAGTAAATAAAGATTATCATTCAAATGTAATACATGATAATAAAGATAGAAGTAAAAGACAAAAAACATATCGTTATAAAAATAAAAATAAAAAAGAAGTGGTTTAATAACTGCTTCTTTTTAAATCATAATAAGGAAGGAATGATTATAAATTATGTGCGCACAAAAAATAAATTTCCGTAAAGGCTCGGATGCAGAAAGACTTACAATAACCCCTTCTGACGGTGAACCAATATGGGCTGATAAAAAATTCTATATTGGAGATGGAACTACGGTTGGAGGAAATTTGATTTCAGGAGGTAGTAGTTCGTCATCAGGCTATAAAAAGGAAACAATACATGTTGGAGGAACTGATTTAGCTATACTAAGTTCTCATAATGACGCGGAGATTCACCTTGAGGGCATAGGTAATTTAACAATAAATGCCAATGACATTATAGATGACACTTTTGGATTTCACATTGTAAATACTGACGCAGGAGAAGACAGAAATCTTTTTATGTCAAATTTTGCTGGCTCATTTATGCGTGACGGTACTATGACTTCAATATCAGAATTAACTATAGCTCATGATGAGAGTTACATTGTTACTGTCACAAATAGCGGAGGCTCGAAATATTTAAATGTCTTTCCGATGTTCAGTCAAACTTTAGTTGAAAAACAATTAAGAGGTAAACAAAGTACGGTTCATATTGGAGCAAGCAATTTGGCTATTGCCCAATCTCACAATGATTCCGAAATTCATTTTGAAAGTACAGGAAATGCAACTATAAATGCGACACATATTTTAACTGACACTTTTTTGGTAAGACTAACAAATACTGATTCTGGTGTTAATAAAACGCTTACACCTACTGGATTCGCTGGTGCATTTGTAAGAGATGGGACATCAAATACTATAACTACCTCATTAACTATAAAACCAAATGAGAGTTATATCATTTCAATAACTGATAATGGAGGTAAATTTTTAAATGCTTACCCAACACATAAAGTTTTAAATAAAATAGAAACAGGCTCTTGGGTTCCAACCATTACATTCACATCTGTAGACCCTGATATTTCAGGTGCAACAACAGAACTTTATAAAGCAATTTATACTAGAATTGATGATAAAGTTAATTTTAATTTATCATTCGGACTTAGTAATTTCACGGCAGGTAGATATTTGATGGGTTCTTATACATTGCCTAAAACTAAAGTTGGAACTGATAGTATTATTTCTGTAGCAAATAGTACATTTGCATCACAATATGTACCAATATATGCATTGGTGTTTTTTGGGACTCCTAGTGTCTTTATTGGAACTCCAGATATTCGATTACCTGCACCATCATTAATTACTATTAATATAATTGGTTCATATGTAACCAATGAATCGTAGGTGATTGTAAATTATGGCTGATATCATTTTTAAAAGAGGGCAAGAATCAAATCGTACATCTATTATACCAAAGTTTGGAGAACCTATTGTTTCAAATGACAATGGCAAACCAAGATTATGGATAGGTGATTCTCAGACTCCTGGTGGCATAGAGATAGGTGCTAGTGAATCAACCGAAACTATATCTTCAATACCATCAACTATTTTATCATTTAAAGGATATAAAATAAAAAAATTTAGAATTCGTATTTCTGCGAATGATATTAATAATGAAGCTATGCTTGGTCATTTTTCTGTAAAACCATTAGGAGGAAGTTGGACTGATGATCCAACAGATTTTGTAATTACAAAAGGGGCTAATTCAAGTTATAATCTTAATCCTACAATTACTCATTTTGGTTTCGAGTACGGGGAACATGTTCCATGGACTGTATGTAACATACCTACAAGTAGCACTTATGATGGAACATTTGTAGAATTTACATTAAGTTTTGCCGATGGTTTAGCTAAAGAAATAGATAGACTTATATTTGCTGGCACAAATACACATACTGGTAAATATCATGCAATGTCTTTAGCTGTACAAATAGAATCTGAAGCAGGATCAAATGCTAATGGGGCAGATGGAATATGGCGGGACATGGTTTCATCTGGTTCTATGCAATATAATTTTACAGCATCTTTAGATACTTCTTATAAATGGATTATTATTGATAATGAGTCTTATACCCCTGAGTTTATAATGGATTTAGGTTGGAAAAAAATTAAAAAAGCAAGACTTCGTATTTCTGGTAATTCGCTTGATTCTGAAAATGTTGATATGCAAAGGTTTTTATTTTATGATGAGAATAACAATTATGCTAATAACACAATGCTAACATGGGCAACTGGTAAATATAGTAGCAGTAATTTAACAATGGCTAATGATGGAAGTATGTTTTATGAAAGTAGTTCATCGGCAGATGTAGGTAGACCAAGAAATCATAGAGCAGAGGTATTCCTTGAATTAGTAGTGACTTTTAATGATGTTCGTAAGTTAACAAAAGTTGATGTTATGTTAGATGGTAATACAGACCAAAATTATGAAATGTTTTGTGTTGATGTACAATTTGAAGGTGATGTCGGAGTGAATGCTGATGGTTCTGATGGCACATGGTACAGAATTATACTACCTAGAAGTATTTCTGGAACTGAAGAAAATATAGGACATTATATACAATATATAGCAAACAATTTAGTAGAATCAAAAGAAAATATATTGGGTAATCCATCTGAAGATGGAATGGTATTATCATCAACTATTTCTGGTGATAGATCGTGGATCAATACTCCACAGCAAGTGTTGCTTTATTGGAATGGTAATTCTAATCCAACTATTTCTATGTATCCAATGTTAGGTACTTATGGCAATATGGATATTTATACTAATACTGCTGCTTATAGTACAATAAATAAAATAGTAAGACTAACTGATACTTCTACAAATGTTCAAGGTAATCTTCAATGGAATATTAACTTGCCAAATTATGTAAGTATGAAAACAAAAATACGTTCTAGTGGAGGGAATGGAGGACTTAACACTTGGATATATATTGGTACAAACGGAGCACCAATAAGTGAAGCTGGATTTATAAATACGATGGATGCGATGTCAACAGGAGTGATGGTTGTATTTTCTGAATCATTAGATAAAATTAAGCTACATAACCCTTTATACTTTGATGAAATTGGACTTCTTGCAGAAATATCACAAACTGGAATTGATGACGATGCATGGCATGATGTAAGCATTATTGTTGACAATACAGGAACTGTTGGTAAGGTAAAAATATCTTGGGACGGGACAATTAAAATTGATTATACACATACAGCTTTAATTGATATAACTGGTGGATATACAGGAATTGGAGCAAGAAATAATGCATCTAATACAAATAGTCATTGGGTAGATGGATGGTTGATGAGTGGCAAAGGATTTTCAATTTAATCGAATAATAAATCATTACAAAATGCTCATTTCATTATGATTTTATTGTTGGTAAACGGTCATATACGAGGTTAAACGGTCATATATGAAGGTGAATTGTATTGTAAAATTAATTGAGAAGGGACTGAAATAAAACGGGCATGGTTTATCTTTGCCCTATAAA
>Ga0209728_1001903_pt1 | contig 11522 bp, 27 predicted proteins | sample RifGroD1_FD_183997 | JGI IMG/M metagenome (GOLD analysis project Ga0209728, IMG submission 183997) | Groundwater microbial communities from Rifle, Colorado, USA - Groundwater D1 (SPAdes) (version 2) | ecosystem: Environmental > Aquatic > Deep subsurface > Groundwater | place: Rifle, Colorado... | reverse complement strand
TGATCCAAAATATAAGAAATATTCAAATGTAATTTATCGGTGTGCAGATACTGGTTCTGCCATAATCGGAAACAGGATTGATTTGTTTATTGAAGATGGTAATGGCAAAGTAAGTCAAGAAGTTATTGATTTCGGAATCACAAAGGCATATATAGAAATAATTAATGATTAAACACATCAAAATGTTCAATATTCTTAAAAATATCCCATTTTACCTCTCTCATACTTCCATTATCTCACGTATACTTCCATTTACTACCCAATCTGATTGACCCAATAAAAACACGATTTTAAATGCTTTATTTTGATAAAATTTATGAAAAAGGTAACTATTTTTAATGATTTGCATATCATGTGAACAAATTAGTAAATAAAAAATAAAATTAAGGAGATGTTTTATTGATGAGTAGTTTAGCAATGAGGGATTGTATTGTGGAGCCATATAAAGATTTCTTCGACAAGTTAAAGGTTTTAAAGAAATTACAAAAAGAGATGTTGATTAAACATGGGAAAACCAAGAAATACGATATTGTTGATTTAGATGGCTGTATTATGATTGAGTTTAAAAGTGAACGAATTTATCATTAAGGATACATAAAATAAGACAAAAAATTAAACATTCTTAACCTACTGAATTTTCAATATCAATTCGTATAAGTCGTTAAATGGACAAACTAAAAGAAGAGAAAGAAGAGTGAAGAATATATGATCATCACTAAAAGTGTAGAGGTTATAAGAACTGAGCAAATTGTAGTAGGTAAATTGTGTAATAAATGCGGTAATGTATTCGAAATATTTGATGAAAGTATTCAACCAATTAATACTAATCAAGGTAAATATGAGATATGTAATGATTGTGAATTGAAATTTATTAGAACTTTTAAACACGTTCCAGAAAATTTTATGAATGAATCAGGATATGTGCCAGCTTTTATTACAGATCATGATTTGCATCAATCCTTATTTGAGGAGTGGCAAAGAAGTGGTGAATGGAATTACGATGATAATCCATATAAAAATGATTGTGAAAACTATGATGATTGCTTGGAAGAAGATGAAGTATATGAAAAATACGAAGAATTTTATGATGCAGAAGAAGATAGGAAACCACTACATACCAGTATTTTGAGATTGGTAAAATAACTTGAAATTGGAGATTTAAGTAATTATAAATAAAATTAAAATAAGAAGGAGAAAAGTAAATGAAAAAACAAAACGAAGATAAATATCTCCCATACACTAAAAAAGATTTTAGAAAATATTGGTGTGATCCAGAATCTAACTTTCCAGAAATGCAAACATTTGAAATTGTTAGACCACTTACTGAAAAAGAGAAATCTGATTGGACTAAAGGTGAAGATTATGACTATAATGAAGAAATGTATTTAATTAGATGCAGTAATGGAGATAATCGTGAAGTCTTTGATATTGATATTCTTAATGAATATGAAATAGATTCAGAGACATGGAGATGTTGTGTAATTAATTTGTTAGAGGATATGGAGGGTAATGATGAGACTATTATGGAATTTATAAGCGAATGCAAGATTGAACAGTATATCAAAAAACATTGTTAGAAAGAAGGAAATAAAATGTTAGAACAAATTATTAAAGATGAAATTGAAACTATAATTCAAGAAAAAGGATTAACTCAAATTATTAAAGATATTGTTCACAGCAAAATGTCAAATGAAAATATTCAACAAATAATTGAGATGGAAATTGAAAAATTATTACCAGAAGCAATTGCAGAAAGTGTGAGATATCAACTTGTGGACGATGGAGAGGTTAATTATATGGTTCATGAAAGATTAAAAGATATGGTTAGAGATAAGATTTCTGATTGGAAATTATAGAAAGAAAGTGAGATGAAAAAACAAATGAGAGATCCAAACAGAATTGATGAAATTATCGAAGCATTACATAATTGTTGGAAGCAATATCCTGACTTACGACTAGGACAATTAATTTATAATCTTAATAAATCTGGGAATAGAGATGTATTTTATCCAGAAGATGATAAATGGTTAGAGTGGATCAAAGAAAATACTAAATAAATAATTATTAGGAAGTGAGTTGAATGAAAAAGCCAATTATTGCTTTAACAATATTAGGAGCATTATTCTCTACAAATATTTATCTAAAATATCACAACTTATCCGTACCAAAACCTATTACAACAACACAATCACAACTAGGAGATTCCAAATCACAACAAAAATATATTGATAGAGCGAATGAATTAAAGAAACTGCAAAATCCAACTATAATTCAAGAAATCAAGTAAAATTATCTCTTTTGAGGGAAGTTATAAATATCTTAGCAAAATATCAAATAAAGATAAAATATTTGATAAGTTCACACTAAGAGAAATAACTCTAGACTTCGAGTACAATTATGGAATTGGTATCAATAGTCTTGAATATTTAAAAGTATCTAAAATTGAAAATGGCATTATATACATAAATATCCCAAAGAATCGAATCCAACTTATTTATATTGAACAAAATATGCAGAACTCAAAAATTACAGATGACAACACAATGTTTTTATTCGATCAATTCAGTCCTTCTGATACTCAAATATTATCAGCACAAGCACAGCAAAATGTTGTTAATGCAATTGGAAAAGATAAGAAATTGTTTGATGATGCTATGATTAATTTGCAAGAAAATATTGAGGGTTTGGTTTTAGGCTTAGGTTATGAGCAAGTTGTGTTTAATGTGGTTTAATTTAAGGAGTGTGAATTTATGTTTGCTGTATTAATTATTGTATTAGTAAATGTATTTATAGCATATCGTTGGATTAAAAATAATCCAAATGGGTATACGGATAAAAGAATGGTGAGGAGATAATAAATATGAGTAAAATAATTGATTTTTCCTTCGTCTCAAAATAGTAGAGAAACAAATTGGATTGGCGAAAGATGCGATAATCTCATGAACACAATTATTTTAGATAATTCTTTAACTCAAAGTGAGAGATGCGCCGTAGTATTAATACTTGGAGATTTTTGTGGAAATTATTTAACAGAGTATTTATTTACTGATAAAGATTACGAAAAATATAAAGATGAGGATAAGAATTGAATGATAGCAATTTTAAATTTTTATGATAATCCAAGATTAAATGATGTAGAATTAGTTCAAAAAGGAGAAAAGAAATTATGTTTAATCCATTAAGATTATTATGTTGCTTTAATATTCATAACTTTAAGTTGTTGCAAATGAATGGTAAATACAATACTTTTTATTGTAAATGGTGTGATGAGAAATTAGTGCAGAAAGTTAATAAAAAGACCTCACTGGGAGAAAAAGTGAGGTCAAGTGCGTTGGACGAGAATGAATTTAGTACAAGATTATAATGTCCAAACAATTAATTAAGTATACATAAAGGAGTGAATAAAATGAAATGCATAAAAGAAAATTGCAGAATGCCATATATGTCAGGAAATACAGGATTTTGTCATGAACTAGAAACATTTATATTTGGTGAAAATCCAGAATGTCCTTTGCCAGATAAAATATTGCAAATGGAAAATAAGTTGAGGGAATATAATTGCATTATGGATAAGATTATTGTTTTTCACGCCAAGAATAAAGATGAATTAAAATGATTAAATTAAATCCTTATAATTGGCAAGATGCTGAATATTGAGTAGAATAGGAGAATTAAATTATGAAATGTAGAAGAAATGACTGTAGTAGTTATTCTCAAAGAAATATTCATGTTTATCCAATATGTCAAGAGACAAAACTTGCAATAAATACATATGACTATGAATGTAATTTACTCGAAAATATTGCAAAGGTCAGAGATGATTTAATTAGAAAATGTAGACTATTTGAAGAAGTTTTTGAGATTGACGTAGAGGATTGGAGCGAGTCAATTGATAAAATTGAACCCTAATTCATGGCAAGATGCTGAGTGGTGGTTTGAGGATGAACCTGAAGTATTTGAGTTTATGAGAGAGCATGAAGATATGATTATTCAATATGCTTTAGAGAATGGTATGAATATTAGGGATGGGATAGATTATTTGTTTAAGATTAGAGATTGAAAGGAGTAAAATTAAATGAATGATGTAATACAATATAAATGTCCAGAATGCAACAAATATGAAAATGCAAAATCATGGGATGAAGAAACAATTAAACATTATGATGAAGATGAATTAAAATGGGTTTTATCTATTGCTTTGGACAATAAAAATAGTTGTGAATTTTATTGTCCTAATTGTAAATCTCTTGTAAATGGTAAAAACATATGGATTGATGTTGATGAAGAAAAAGTAAACATATTAAAAATATCTAAAATCATTGTTAATATATTACCCAAGGATTGTATGTCATGTACTTTACATGAAGGAGATTATTGTAAAATAAAAGGTTCTGTAACTGGCGAAGAGTGGATTGATTTATATTCATATTTTAGAGATAGTCGTTGCCCTTTAGAGGTTGAATAGAATGATAAAATATCAATTAAATAATGTATACTATAGGAAGGAAATTAAATAAATATGCGAATGAGAAAAAGAGATTATATAGGTAGTGTGATATATTTAATATACTTAGATATTCGAAGACCATTTAGAAAAATATTTGGATATTGCGATTATTGTAAAAAGTATTTTATTTATCCTCAAAAAAGACATATGAATACCATGTATGAAAATGAAGAATCAAATTACTGTACTTGTTGTGAAGAATGTTTTGATCATATAGAAGAATACTGGTCAGAATGTTGGAAGGAATATAATAATAGTAGAGGATGTTAAGGTATCCTAGCAAATCAGAATTTCCTTGGGTATAAGAAAGGATGATATAAATTATGTTAAAGTTTGTAAATAGAATGTCAGAGCAACAAATTAAGGATTATTTTAACACTAAATTATCTAAAGGAGAATATATAACCCGTATAGATAATGGAGAAAATTGTTATCGTCTCTCATATGATAATAAATATTCAGATTATTGGAGTCATATAGATTGTTTATATGATGACAAAATATCACATGATGCCATTTTCAATAGAGACTGGATGCTATATCTGTATTCTATATTTGGAGAAGAATATAAACAATGGTATCAAAATAAATTAGATGAACAATTTAATTATATATTTGATAATGGATGAAAGGAGATTATATGGATGACTTTGAAAGAATAAAATTCGATGGAGATAAACATATTTATGGTCTTTACAAAACTCACAAACTTAAAAATAATCAAACCATAGGAATCTATTTTTGGAAGAATGAATTTAGTAAGTCAAATGACTATGTAATACTATTAGCAATTGCAAATAAGAAAAAGCATCTCAAGCAATTAATATTAGGTGAAAAAGATATATTAACTGATCATGAAACTGGAAAATGTGGATTAGAAGGTTTGCTATGGGGTAAGAAACAGATTATTGAATTTGAGAAATCAGTTTATTGTAAAGATGGAGATTTTATTAGTGTATGCTGGACTGATAATAAAAGGAGAGATGTATATGAGCATGGGTTAAAGAAATTGGGATTTGTGATTGGATTTAGAGATGGTAGAAAATGTTTGAGTAAGAAGATTGTTAAGGATTAGTAATTCATAAATCAATAAATAAAATTATTTGACAGAATATCTCTTTTGTGTTATTATTAAGGTAGTACAAAAGAAATATTAATTTAAGAAAGAAGGAATAAAAATGGAAAATATAAACAGAATCAAAGAACTTGTCAAAGAACTAAATGTGGCCTGTGACGATTATCATGTCAAAGACAATCCAACACTCACAGATAAAAAATATAATACCTTGTACGATGAATTAACGGCCTTAGAATTTAAAACAAACTACATACTATCATCGTCTCCAACTCAAAAAGTACAGGGAAAAGTTTTAGATTCATTAAAAAAAGTACAACACACTGAACCAATGTTGTCTGCTGATAAATCTAAAGACATTAATGATGTTATTAAATTTATGGGTGATCAGGATTGTGTTTTATCTTGGAAATTAGATGGTCTTACTTTAGTTTTGAAATATAATGAAGGGAAATTTCTACAAGCAGTTACCCGTGGTGGTGGAGATGAAGGAGAAGACGTAACTCACACTGTAAAAACATTTTCAAATGTTCCACTCACAATTGACTATACTGGATATCTTGAAATTCGTGGTGAAGGATTAGTTGCTTTTAAAGACTTTGAGAGAATTAATGAAGAATTGATTGCGAATGGAGAAGAACCTTATTCAAGTCCAAGAAATTTGGCAGCAGGATCAGTTAGACAACTAGATGCCAATATTACTAGAAAGAGAAATCTACTATTTATCGCTTTTGGTATTGTTAAATGTGATGAGTGGTTTATGCATAAGATGAATCAATTTATGTTTTTGGAATCATTAGGATTTACAGTTGTCGAATATACACTACTTACTAAAAAAGAAATCGAAGTAGCAGTAGATTTTTTCAAATCAAAATTAGAAGTATTGCCTTATCTTACAGACGGTTTAATTATTGAATTTGATAATATTGCATATGGTAAAGCACAAGGCTTTACGGGACATCACACCAAAAACCTTTATGCGATGAAGTGGAATGATGATAGTTTTGAGACAATATTTAAGCATGTTGAGTTAAATACAACAAGAACTGGTATAGCATCTGTGACCGCCATATATGAAGAAGTTGATTTAGATGGAGCAATGAACACAAGAGCAAGTTTGCATAATTATGATATCTTTGAAAAATTACAGTTAGGCGTAGGCGATAAAATTACAGTATATCGCGCCAATGGAGTTATACCTCAAGTTGAAGACAATTTAACACGTTCAGGAACATATAAAATTGATATGATTTGTCCTTCATGCGGAGGTGAACTTATAATAAGAGCACCAAAAGAAGCAAGATTTCTATTCTGTGATAATGAAGATTGTCCTGCACAATTAGTTAATAAATTTGTTCACTATTGTTCCAAAGTTGGTATGAATATTCATGGGTTTTCAGATGCAGGAATTGAGTTGTTTATCAATAAAGGATTCTTAAAAACATTTGCTGATATTTATAAACTTGAGCAATATAAAAACAAAATTGTTAAATTAGAAGGATGGGGAACAAAAAGTTACAATAAATTGATTCAAGCAATAGAAAAGTCAAAAACAGTCAAAATGGAGAACTTCCTATTTTCCCTTGGTATAAAAAATGTGGGCATTGGAGGAGCCAAGACACTAACACAACATTTTAATAATGACATTAATGAATTTTTTGAAGCCACCGAAACCCATTATGATTTTAGTAAAATATCTGATTTTGGTGATATTACTGCTCAGTCGGTTCATAATTATTTTAGCAAACCTCAACATAATAATGTGATTAGCGAATTGATGGATTATGTACAGTTTAAAAATGAAGAAAAGAAAGAGGTAAATAATATGAGTGATAATTTTTTCAAAGGTAAAACTACGTACTGTACAGGAACTTTTGAATCATATAAAAAAGAACAACTAAAATCAATATTAGAGGGGTTAGGAGCAACATTTGCAAATGGATTTACGAAGTCTCTTGATTTTTTAATCGTAGGTAAGGTAAAAAGTTCTTCAAAAGTTGAAAAGGCCATTAAAGCAAATATTCCTGTTTTAAGTGAAGATGAATTTTTAGCAATTATTGGAGGAAACAATAATGATTAAAATAGTTGATGGAGATATTTTAAAAGCGAAAGAAGATATACTGGCACACCAAACAAATTGCCAAGGAGTTATGGGTAGTGGAATAGCAAAACAAATCAAAGATAAATATCCCGAAGTTTTTGAGCAATATAGAAAGTTTTTTGTAAATAATAAATTTACTGCTTTAGGTAAATGCCAAATCATAAAAGCGGAGGAAGGTAAATATGTAGCAAATTTATTTGGTCAATATAAATATGGTACAGATAAACAACATACTGATTATAAAGCATTAGAAGAAGCATTGTTCTCACTTAAAGTATCTGCAAAAGATAATAATAAATCTGTTGCTATTCCATACAATATTGGTTGTTGCCGTGGTGGTGGATCTTGGGAAGTGGTTTATAATATTATTGAAGAAGTTTTCAGTGATTATGAAATAACTTTGTATAAATTTAACTAACAATGGATAATTGAGCGTGGGGCTGAAAAATCACTGATCCAGTCACAATAAAAACAGAATCCCAAACTGTGTGATTAATAATAAAACTGGGTAATGCTCAATTTAGTATTCACTAATTTTAAGGGCTAACTAGGATTCGGTCACTGAAAACTACAAAAGGCTTTTTTGCTTATTGTTTCACTTTTGTAGCTGTTAGTCCTTATTAAATAAAATCACATAAACTATCGAATTTAATCTATAATTAAATGAAAGAAGGATTATAAAAATGATTATAAAATTGTTCGACCACATTGATTATGATGCTATTGGCTGTGCGGTATTAGCAAAACAAGCATTCCCAGAATCACAAATTGATATTGAATACTGTGATTATGATAATATTAATGAAAAAGTTGAAAATTTTTACATAGGATCAGAAAAGAATAATTATGATATGGTGTTTATCACAGATATTTCAGTAAATGAAGAAGTTGCCACAATAATTGAATATTATAAAGATAAGATTTATTATCCAGAAACTATTCTATTAGACCATCACAAAACTGCAGAATTTCTAAATAAATATGATTGGTGCAATGTGGTAGAGAATATAAATGGAGAAAAGACATGCGGAACATCTTTATTTTACTATTATTTAATGGAAAAAGGATTCTTACAAAATTCAAGAGCGTGGAAATGGGATAGATGCTCTAACCTGTATCAATTTGTTGAATCCGTCAGAAAATATGACACATATCTTTGGAAAACTTTATATAATGAAATCGAACCTAAAATGTGGAATGATTTACTTTATATTATGGGTAGAGACAATTTTATTGAAAAGATTATGGATTTAGTAGGTTTTCAGCATGAGTTTGACTTTACTGAGCAGGATTTTAAACTACTTGAATATAAACAAAGAGAAATTGATCATTACATAGATGCTAAAAATAAAGATATTATCGTTAAAGAAATTCAAGGATATAAAGCAGGAGTAGTATTTGCAGAGAAATACGTTTCAGAACTGGGTAATAAATTATCTGAATTATATCCTGAATTAGATTTTATTGCTATGATTAATCCTTCACATTCTGTAAGTTATAGAACAGTTAAGATAGATGTGGATTTAAGTGCTGTAGCGAAGGTATATTTTGGAGGTGGGCATACTCAAGCTAGTGGAAGTCCTATTGATGAGAATATGAGAAATAAGATTATAGATTTAGTGTTTAGTTAAATTGAAGTTTAGAGGAGCGAATCATAATGAATAAAAAAGACGTAGAATTAAGTGATATACTTCAAACTATTAAGGAATCTATAAATAACGGATATGAATTAGAAATATCTATAGATTATAATAGTGAATTAAAGGATTTACCAGATAATAAATTGTATACATCAGAAGAATTAAATATTATGGACTACATAAATTTCATTAGTGAAATATATAATCATTTTCGCTCTATAGAAAGAGAACAACTATATGAATTTAAATCTGATTTAGATCATTATTTTGAGGAAGATGTAAGTTTTAATTATAGGTTATGTGCAATGAGACCATTTAAAGGCGATGCAGGATATAAACGAGGAGGTGGTTCTGGAACATTTTCCATGAGAATATTTTTAACACAAAGAAAATTATTATTGCAAAAACTCTCCAATCTTTTTATCTTACCAGATGCTTATGAAGAAATAGGAAGAGATTTTATCATAAATGAACATCCATTTGGTTTAAATAATATTTCTACTGTTGTGAAACATATCAAAAATACTGTATATAAAAATATTATAGGTAAACTAATTGATAAAAAATACTATGATATTGAGCAGAGGGATATTTCTCTTGAGGAATTGAAGGAATCTGTTGTTTTAAATATTAAGGAAAATTATTATGAATTAGATGACTTCGAAATAGTTATTGAAGAAGATTATGGCGATTTCTATTTTACAATTAATGATAAATATTTGGGTAATATTATAAAACTTATTCAAAGAAAAGAAGTTAAAACAAGTTATTATTTAGATATAAATGAAGAAGAATAAAAATCCCAATAAAAGGATTATTTTATTTTATTTGATGAAAGAAGGAAGATTTATATGTTAACAATCAAATTTAAGGGTATTATAAATAATGAAGAAAATGGAGAGGGTTGGTATGCAGAAGATCAAAAAGAAAACATTATGGATGCAGATGCTCTTGATGGATTAGATCAAATTCTATTTAATTTCGGATATAGCCCAACCAGTATAGGAGAAGAAATTGAAATTACAATTAAATCAAACAGAGAAGATAGTCGTACTATGAATGAGAGAATTATTTCGAGTATATAGAATTTAACATTTAATTGAAAATAAGGAGGAAGAAAAACAATGATGTTATTTACATATGGAGACAACGATTATGACGATGAAGGCAATATAATTCCATCAACAAAGTATTTGGAGTTAAAAATGGTTAAGGGTATTAGAATTGATAGAAGAACAAGTGATGAACCAGTTGGAATTCCTTTTTATAGAGGAAATAAAGAATTAGCAGATCAAGATTGGTATGGAGAAGGAAAAAATCATAGGGTTATTGATGGGCATATAGAACGAGATTTTGATGATGAATTCTTGGTTATTGAATTAAATTCATTAGAAGATTTACTTGAGTTTCAGAAGAAATATGAAACCAACGTAGGCATTAGTAATAGAAGTGGCTATATTTATAATGGAAAAGAATTAAATACTTTTCATTTTGACTATTATATGGAGTAAATTGTCCCAGAAAATTATGGACTTATAGGAGGTGATTTAATGACAGTAAAAGATTTATATGAAGAACTTGGCAAACTAATGAAAGATAATCCTAGTACCATTAATGATGAAATTTATTACTTTAGCTATGATTGGAAAGTAGATGCAATTAATAGTTTGAGCATCGAATATGATTTAGATTGGGAAGGTAGATATATAATCTTAAAATAAATCCCTCAAAAAGAACATTTCAATCTAAAAAAAGAAAGGAAGTATGAAATTATGAGTGTTGATTATTATTCATGTGATTGTTGTGGAGAAAGTACCTATGAAGAATTTGTAAAAGGTTGTGAAAAATGTGGACATAATATTTGTACAGAATGTGTAGTAAATGATGATATCGATTCAGAATATGCAAGTAGATATCGTATTAAATTTGATGGTTCTGATGAGCAAAAAGAGGAGTATGGAATTACACAAGAAGATATAGATAATGGATATTTTAAAATAGGAGAACCAATTACGGACACAGGAATTGATCCAAAATACTGTCCATTCTGCAATGGTGAGATGATTCATAATGATGATTTATTAGACTATTTATTGAACAAATATAATCTAACTAAAGATGAAGTTAAAAAAGAATATTTAGGAAGGAAGTTGTAAAATGAAAATTGTAAAAAATATTATACATAATAGAGAACCAATT
>Ga0209728_1001901_pt1 | contig 11531 bp, 19 predicted proteins | sample RifGroD1_FD_183997 | JGI IMG/M metagenome (GOLD analysis project Ga0209728, IMG submission 183997) | Groundwater microbial communities from Rifle, Colorado, USA - Groundwater D1 (SPAdes) (version 2) | ecosystem: Environmental > Aquatic > Deep subsurface > Groundwater | place: Rifle, Colorado... | reverse complement strand
TTATGCCTGTAAAACAACAATATAACCATCCTTCATCCGTAAGTGTGAAAGCAAAATTACTTGATACAAAATTTCCTTCCTCGTCTTTAATTACATATACCATTCTATTATCCTTAATAATAATCTCCTCCTCTATTTGTTTGTGGAACACCTGTTTGTATATTTGTTCTATTATAATACCTTAACAACTAAAAAGCAATAGTTTTGTTCATTTGTTTTAATATTATTATTCTACATAATATTTCACAAATGAACAATATTAACCTAGCGACAATTACCGACTATTTATAGACATTTGTTAATAACTAGGTCTAATTATTTTAGTTTATTTGCAAATGGTGTCGAAATTAATCCTACTAATAATATTCCATATACAATAGAATTACTTATAATAGTGTTATTTATAAACATATAGATAATAGTTAAGATAGTTAACATAAATAATGCAATTATTTTAAATCTTAATTTTTTATTTTCTTTTATTAGTTTATTCGGATGTTCAATTGGAGCATAGATTAAAATTAAAAAATATACAGATAGAAATATTAGCATACTGATAAATTGATTTAATATGATGTACTTTGATAGTAGTGCTATTAGTGTGAATGATAAGAGTGAGATGTAGCTGCATTTCGCGTAGCTGTCATAATGCAATCCTCCAGTCCAAAAACGCAATGAAGCGAATGATATTGTTGTTAGTAAGAGTTGTGGTAAAATGTTAAGTAGGATGCCTAGTGTGATTAATAGTAGGAATTTATTTAGGCCACCGTAGAGGATTTGGAATCCGTAATGATAGGTGTATCTGTTGTATATTTTTTTAGGTTTGTCTGTATCATGTTCTTTTTTATAATATTCTTTCATTTTATTATGAAGATATCTTGCGCTCCAATAGGATAATAATTTGATATAACGAAATGTGAATAGATATTTTATGTATTTCAATGGCTATATTTTCTCCTTTTATTATTTATTTTATTATTCTTTTTATATGTATTTTGTGATTTTGAATGATCTACGAAAATATTTTTATGTGATAGAAGTGAGTCAAGTGAATGATAAAAATTAGTTTTCCATCCTTGGACGTGATAATTTTTTGTTTGTTTTAGTTTATTTTTGTGCATTAAGCAATATGGTCGATCTCTCCCATGATGATATTCGATTAACCAGTCATCGAGGCCGGTATAAAGAGTTACTATATTTGCTTCTTCAAATATTTTATATCTAATTTTGTATTTATTAAATAGGTATTTCAATTGTTTTTCATCAAAGATTATCATTTTGTTAAGCATCTCCTTTTATTTTATTGTTTTTGTTTTGGTGATATAGGTTAAATTCCTATATCACTTGATATGCGTAATTATTAGTATTTTTATATTCTTTCATAACATCTTCATGATTTATATTGTAATTTTTACAATAATTTATAAACTCTTTTACTTTTTCATTAAATAATTGAATTAAATCTTTTGATTCTTTTATCTTTATATTCTTTTTTAGAAATCTTATTTGATTAATCATTTCAAATGCCTTATTTGAATCAAAATTTAAATCCTTGATTCCCAGTTGAAATTCTAATACATTATACACTTCTTGTAATTTTTTATCATCAAGAGAGACTATTTTCCAAGGACTTCCATTATAAAAGAAAGACCTTTTTGACATTACTCTCGTTTGCTCACAGAGAGCATATGAAGGATCTTCTTTTAATCCATATTTTTTGTCTATATAAACATGCATTTTATTATTGCCTTTCTTCTTGGTAGATATCGGTATACCAAATAAAATATCTGAGTATTTTAAACCTAAATCATTTCCTACGATTAATATTGGGCGTTGATTCCCTTGTATAGAATCGTAACCCATACCTAAATCTCCGTATACTATATCTCCCTTTCTTGGTATCCATGTCTTCCAAGTTTTATCTTCTTCAGGATCTTTTTCACTATAACCACAAATATCATACAATCTCAGATATGTCGTCATCCCATTACTATTTTGTGCTATTTTCCTAAGCAATTTTCTATCTGGTAACTCAGTTATTTTCATATTTAATATATCAGTAATCTGTCTATGGTCAACCATTTTCATCAATTTCATAAAACTCTCAATATTTCTATAACCAATGGCAATTTTTAATTCAGATGATAATTGTTTCTTTATAATATCAAATTTTTTCATATTTTCATCCATTATTTTATTCTTTTTACCAAACAACATTTATAACCACTCCCTATTTTCAATTTATTAATATAATATAATTATATGTATTTAATATATGATACTTTATTTTTCTTTAGAACGCAATAGTTTTTTTATTTATTTTTTTATTTTGAAGTGGAGAAAAATAAATCTCCTCCACTTCTCTATGTAGTTATTTAACTAACATAGATGGACTTTTAGGTTGATGATACCAAGAAGCAGAATTAATACAATTAACAAAAATAGTTCCCATTAAAGCAACAAAACTAGCAAGAATTGCATACTTTTTCATAATAATTTCACCTCCTTTATTTAATAATTATTTATATCATCATCAAAATTTTCAAACATATTTTGATGTAATATTTTTATTTTGTTTATTTTTTCAATAAATAATATTACTAAATAAATCATTAAAATTAACAACATGCTTGGTACTAAAAATAATAAGACACTAAATAATATTTGTTCATTAAGATCATATTGTGATAATATTTTATAATTGCCAAATATATTAATTAACAATGTCCAGAATATTATTAATGTGGAAATAAATATTATTATAGTTAAACTAATTTTATTATCAGAAAATATTGATTGCATTATATTTAAATACACTTTTCTGTTTTGTAAAGACAGAAGAATTATAATCATAAATAATTGGATTAATCTTGCTGGTGTTGATAATAAAAAATTCATTGTCCATACACTATTAATTTCAATAATAGACTTTTCTACATATGTTAATATAATTGGTGAATATAAACATTCTACTAATACTATTAGTACTGCAAAACTTGATAAAACATAAAAGAATATTTTTATATAAGGAATTTTTTCATTGAGTATATTATTTTCTGGTGCTTTTAATATATAAATTATTCCTACATAAATTGTTAATATTGCACTTATACTTATAACTAATCTTGGTGCAACAATTATGTATTTTAGAAAGTTAATACTTATAGATGATAAAAATACAGGTAAAGCTAACCACTTGATTTTTTCTCTCCACATATACTTATCTAATAAATCGAATCTCTTCATAAGAACTAAGGTACTAATTAACCATATGGACTCCTCTGGCAACGAAACAAGCAAAAAATTCATGATAGCGTTAGTAATACTTTCTTGCATTTACATCAACTCCTCGGTAACTTTTTCTATTTATATATTACCACAGAGTTAAATGTTAGTCAACTATTATTTTATCATTTTATTATAAATTTATTAATAATATCTTCAATATTATCAAAATCCCAATACGGTATTCTTAATAGATTTATATTATGTAATTCGCAATATTCATTTTTTCTTTTATCGTGTTCTTGCGTTGTTTCAAATCCATCGTCTTCATACTGTTTTTCATAGTGAAATATTCCATCGTATTCAATTAACATTCTTAATTGTGTCATTTCTTTATCCCAAAATATAACTTTATCAAATCTTAACAATCCTCCACCAACACCTCTTAGATCATCAAAAGTATACTGTGAATCATATGTAATATTATATTTAGTTAATATTCTATCTAATTCTTTTTCTCCTTTAGATTCACTACATTGTGGACAACCAGAAGCTTTTCCATCTTTTCTGTTTCTACTGTTAATACTGGTTTTTCCATTCATGGCTACAATCCTTACACTTCCAATATACTTTTTCATTGCTCATAGGATGATATTCTTCTGGTCTTTTATCATTTTTATTATAATCCCATTCTTTACATAATTCAGGATTAATAACTAATAAATTATAATCTTCTGATAAATAATGTCCTGCACAATAAGGGCAGCCATTTCCATCTCCATTATTTCTATTTCTATTAGAAATAACAGCAAACCATTCATGTCCTTTTTCACAAATCCACCAAACATATTCATTACTACGAGGTGTATATTCTTCAGGATTTTTATCATTTCTTTTATAATTCCACTCTTTGCAAAGTTCTGGATTTGCTAATTGCAAATTATAATCTTTACTTGATTTTCTTCCAGAACAATAAGGACATTTATCACCTCTAAAATTTCTATTTCTAATACTTGTTCTCCATTTATGATTATTTTGACATTTCCAATAAACACTTTTAATAGAATATGGAGTATATTCTTCTGGTAGTTTCTCATTTTTATCATAATCCCATTCTTCACAAAGTTTTGGATTATCCATTAACAAATTATAATCTTCTGAGGCATAAAATCCTGAACAATAAGGACAACCAACTCCTTTTATATTTCTATTATTAACACTTGTATACCATTCATGTTTAGGATTTTTACTACATTTCCACCAAACATATTTATTTGTTTTACCAGTTATATCATATGGCGTTAAATCACCATTTAAAATAGGATGCCATTCTTTAATAAGTTCTGGATTTTTAGTTGCTAGACAATTAGATAAACCTACTCGATGACCAGAACAAAAAGGGCAACCACTTCCTCTATGTATAATTTGCCAATTCATTTCAAAAATTTCACCACAATCAGATTTTAAACATTTCCATTCTAAGTATTCTCTATCACCTTTATATGTATCACTTAATAATTCAAAAGATTTATTATTTAGTTTACACCATAATTTAATGTTTTGAATTGTATAGGGATTTAATATATGAAATTTAGATGGTGTTCTTCCTTGTTTTAATTTATCTAAACATATATAATAATAATACCCATCATTATCTTTTAAAATTAATTTTGTTCTAGCATTTATGTATTCTTTACTAACTAATTGATAACTTAATATTTCAATATATATTTTAACTTCTTCATATTTTAATTTTTTAATATTATTTCCTTCTTTCATCAGATTTATTTTTAATTTTTATAGAATAATACAAAATAATAAAAACATACATACGAATAAATAGATCACCTATACTGATAACTCCATATCCTCCAAGATCAAATATATTACAGAATATAATTGCTGAAGAATGAGATGTTCCTAATACATGAATTCCATCAATAAAACCTGAATCATCTATATATTTTGTCCAGTAAGATATTGTTGGGTATGTGGGCATTTTACCGTTATTACAATATGTTGCTAATTTATTAAGTCCAGAACCAATTAAAATACATAAAGTAGATATACTCATAGGTGAAGTAAATATACTTAATATTGGTTTATTATTATATTTTTCGTTATCATTTTCATATAATTTATTTTTAATAATTAGTGGGAAATAACTTAATAGCATAATAATTTTTATTATATGTTGATATTGTAGAAAATAATAAAACTTAATAAACATTGTATATTCTAAATATATGTAAAATAACAACATTAATAAGGATGGGATAATAGACCAATGGTTAAATATTTTCTTTATATCATATTGTTTATATTTATGTATGCCATTACCTTCTAAAAAATATTGTATAAATTTATTTCTTACTAAAATATATATAAATAATGCAATCCAAATTTCAATCATAGGCATTAACTTACCTTTCTTTTTTTATAATTTTTTTTATTATTTTTTATTATTTTTTATTCTATTATAATTTCTTATTCACACAATCATTATATCAATCCACCCTTCATTATAATATTAATCTAATATAAACCTAACATAACCCAAATTGAATCTTTATAGCCAAATCAACATCACACATCCGTTCTTCACTAAGTTCAGTAATTTTAATTATATTTCCATTTATTAACATATCATTTTTTTCTATACATTTCGTCTGTTCAATACACGCAAAACTTGTTAATTTCATTTTATCACTACTATCTAATTTAACATGTACTGGAATTTTCCCTTTTGAGGAACTAGTGATTGGCACTATTTGTATTACTGTAGAGTGTCTATTATTAATATTATTTGACACTACTAATACGGGACGTGTACCTCTAAATATTGAACTTTTATTATCACCTAAATTTTGACTTTTATCTAAATTCACTAAATAAATCTCACCACGTTTAGGACACCACGATCTCCAATCCACTTCCTTCTCTTGTTTATAAAAATTTTTCGCATTAACAGTACCAACACCAACACCAACAGTTTGAGTATGTAACATTTTCATTCAAATCACTCCTATTATAATATTATTTTGTTTCTTATATTATAATAGTATTCTGTCCAGTGTATGTCCTATTCATACCTTATTATGGAATATTTATTTTACTTTTTTGTTAATATTTTATTTGCATCTTATAATTAATTTTCTCCAATATCTCCTCTAAACTCACAGGCTCATAACCATTTACATCTACACCAACATTATAACTATTTTTAATCTCAACATCTAATTTTGCTTCATGAATATGACCATAAAACATTAAAGATCCATAATGACTACAATCCCATTTTATAAATGGATAATGTGATAATATAATTTTATTCAAATATTAGGTGCTACAAACCCAACAATATCAATGGTTTCTGATTTTGCAATTTCTATAAATATGATATAATTTCATAATATTTTCTATTCATCAAAATATTCGTCAAATATTTCATCTTCTGTAGTACTATAACACCATGTTCCAATTTTAGATATGCTTTCTATATTAACTTCAATAGCTTTATAATAAATTGCTAATTCTTCTTCAATATATTGCTCTGCCATTTCTTTTGTAGGTAGTAAACATTCACCATTTAATTTACTATCCATATCTTCTTTCTTAAAATTCCAATAATATCCTTCTTCTGTACTATCAACAATAGCATACATAGTTAAATTAGTATTAAGTTCCATATCATTTATCTCCTTTTATTTAATTAAAATTGTTAAATCACTATATCTTTCTATTTTATTTTTTATTTTTCTTATTGTGCATATGGGTTTTTTCATCTTTACTTAAAAATATAATAATTTTCTCCTCTTATCACATACTTTCACTTAATTTATTAAGATAATCTAAATCATGTTCATTCGCATTTTCTTTAAATATTATATCAATCTCATTATTCCTTAACATCTTAGTAAATGTATATAGAAACATATAACTATCTAATGTACCTGCGTTAATATATGTTCTTATATTATCATCTTCTAATTCTTCACTTACAATAAAGAAATTCTTATCAAAATCAGAAATTAATTCAATACTTAAACCTTTATTATCCATACTATCTTCTATTGCATTTAGTAAATCTTTATTTATATTCATAATATTATTGCTCCTTTTAATATATTATTTTATCATTAAATAATACATATATCATTTACTTGACCTCACGAAAATGTTATTTAAACTCAATTCCATTCTTATGTATCTCAACATCTAAATTATATAATTTTATTTCTTGTGCATTAGGTAATAATAAAGCACTAATCCATTTCTTTGTGCGACTTTCTCTAACTGCACTACCCCAAGGATATTTAAATACTTCATAACCAAAAAGAGGTATTATTTTATTATTCACCTTACTAATTCTCTCAATACTCTTTGGATAAAAGGAATCTTCGTCATTATGTCTAACTTCATTGAACCTAATTTCATATCCAAGTTGCTTCATTTTAGATGCATCCTCATCAACAACACCTATAAACCCATCTATTTTATTATGACCACAACAACATCCTGTCGTTCTTATTCCTAAATTCCATAAGTATTGTATTTCTTCAAATATACAATTATCAATACATATAATAGGTTTTAAACCTTTACTTAGCCTGTAGTTTTTATAATCTTTCATATGTAATGGAATATCTACACAAGTTTGATTTTTATAACTACCTATTTCTATGTTGTTACAATTACACATAATTTACACATCCTTATTTTCTTTCTCAACAACATAATTACAACACATACACATATCTTCAATTCCTTCACCACTTGAAACAACAGTCATAAAATTTTGCATATTAATTATCGTATCATAATGTAAATCTCTAATAAATTCTTTACCACATTTGGGACATTTAAAAATTAATTTATCTGTCATATTATTTATCTCCTTTATAATTCAAATCATTCCCATTACACTTAGGACAAATCCAATCTTCTCTATTTTTTAACTTCCAACCTTTTTTCTTTGCTTCTTTAATAGCATTAGATACTATCTTACTATCTATATATTCCCATTCACCACATATTGAACAAAATACAGTTAATTGAACATGAAATAGTTTTGAATTTGCCAAGTTGTTACCACCTCATATTTCCTTATTATTTAATTTAAGCTATTACAATACTCTCTTCAATAAAATTTTCAGGCAATTCAATTTTCTCATAACTTAAACCATCAATATTATAAACTTCTTTGCCATTTACAATTTTAGTTCTATCCTTAACCTTATATAATTCTTGAAATTCAACATTAGGGTACAAACTATTAGGTAGAATTTTTTCAATAATTGCATAATGATAAATAGTTTCACATAAATCATATACATTCTCTATAATTCTAATTCTTGCTTCTTCAATATCTTCAAAATAACCTACAGTTCTTACGTCGCCAAAATCCCAACCAAATTCATCATAATATAATTTTTCAAAAGTAGTTAAAAAGTACATATTATCTTATTCCTCTCCTTATTATATGTTCTGATAAATCATCATAATTATTTAAATTAGGATTAATTAATACCATCTCTAATAACCAATTTAATGCAATTCCAATTTCTTTACCTTGCTTAAAACCTATTTCCATTAAATCTCCACCATTAATCGCTAAATCTTTTACTGTTAATGGTTGTTTCTCTGAAATAATTCTATGACACTCTCCTACTAAAAACATAACATTATCTATTTTACTTTGGTCTTTATTTTTAGAACCTTTAATATCTGCAATCCGTAAACAAAACAAATTTTCTAAATTGTCAATTCCTACTCTATTCATAAACTTTTTAATAACAGATGTTTTTATTTTACCTTTTTCACTAAAATTAAACATATGCTCTCTAACTAATATTTTCACATCATTAATAGTTTTATTATCAAATTTTAGTCTAAATAATATTTCTTCTGTTAATTTTTCTCCTTCAATATGATGATGGTAAAAATGACCTATTCCATTATCATCCAAAATAAAACATTTAGGCTTTGCAATATCATGCAAAAGTGCTGATAATCTAACATTTAATATTTTAGGAGTATTATTTAAAACAGAAATAATATGTTCAAATACATCTTTATCGTGATTAGGATTACATTGTTGAAAACCTACACAATCACATAATTCTTGAATTATATATTGCAATAAACCTGTTTTCTCTAGCATTTCAATTCCATAACCAGGATAATCACTCATTAATATTTTACACATTTCATCTCTTATTCTTTCCTTAGAAATCATTTGAATTAAATAAGCATTATTAATAATTGCTTGAAATGTATTTACTTCAATATCAAAATCATGCTGTGCTGATAGTCTGATCGCACGAAGTAATCTCAAGGCATCCTCGTTGAAACGTGCATCAGCATTCCCTACAGCACGTATAATTCTATTTTCAATATCTTTCAAACCACCAAAATAATCATAAACATTTCTATTGACATCAATTGCTATTGAATTCATTGTAAAATCTCTACGTGCAACATCTTCTTTTAAACTATTTGTAAAAAATACTTCTTCAGGAATTCTATTATCTTTATATGCTCCTTCTTTTCTCATAGTTGTTACTTCATAATATTCATCTTTTAATACTATTGTAATTGTGCCATGTTTAAGTCCTGTATCATATGACTTAGCGAATAATGATTTTACTTGTTCAGGAGTTGCATCAGTACAAATATCATAGTCATGTGGAGATTTATAATTAAAAATATCTCTCGTACTGCCTCCAATGAGATAAGCTTGGAATCCATTAAATTCTAAATGATTAAGGATATATTCTACTACATTTGGTATCTCCACTTATCAATCACCTCTAATCTTTATATTTATCAAAACTTTGTAAAACCATATCACATAATAAATCATTAATCTTTTTTCTATCAGGAGAGTGTGGTAATTTAGATTTATCGTATGCTTCATCTAACTGAATAAACAATTTTTCTGCATGTGATTTTACTTGTTCTAAAGTATATTTACCATTTCTAATTTCTAATAAATATTCTTTTTCGGGTCTTAAAACTGATAAATGACCTGTTTCTAAAATTTCAATACCCATAAATAACAACCTAATTAAATGAAGTCCATGCTTTACATCAAATCCATATTGCTCAATTAAATCTTTATGAGAACCAATGTGTTTATGTTGTCCTCTACCCATTTCCTCTTTAACTTTATCTATTTCTTGATCTATACTGATAATTCTATTTTGATAGTCATTAATTTCATTATTTAATTCAATAATTTTTTCAGCATCATTATTAGTAATATCATCAATATCAATATTATTTTTTACAATTTCCAACTTATAATTTAATTTTGTTAAATAAATATTATATTGTCTTTTATGCTCATTAAGATTTTTAATTCTTTGTTTTAATTCATCAACAGGTAATTTATTAGTTAATCTCTTCAATTGCGAGTACGCATAACCGCCAAATGTATGTTTTGCACGTTTAGTTAAAAATAAATCTCTATTATCTAAAAGTATTTTGCCAAATTCGTTACAATTTACAATATGCTTAGAATCAGTAAATAAATGTTCTATAATATTTGGGTTACAATTAGAAGCAAGATTAATAAACTTATGCAATCCAAAAATTGTTGCTTCAGCTTTACTATTTCCTTCTTTATATCTAGGATAATTGATATAGTCTTTACATTCATATTGTTCAAAGTTCTCAAAACCAATAATATATTCTTTAGGAGGAATACAAATACCTCCAAAATCAATATCACTATTTTCATGATTAGTCCCATATGAATGACTACCTCTATATACTTTTAGAATTATTCTATCTTCAATCCATTTTGTAACGTCCATAATCTATCTCTCCTTTTAATTTCATAACCAATTGAACTTTTTGAATCAATTTTCCTTATATGAATCTAAAACATTACAAACTAATTTCATTGTATTATTAAATATTTTTGTTGTATACCATTCTAAATCCATTAAAAATTTTTCTTTACCATTTTCATCTAATTCAGTTACCGCAAGTTCATCCAGAGACTTACCTTTTAATTCTTCAATACCTTTAATAATATTGTCATTAATAACTTCACTTTTATCCCATGAAATATTTACATTATTAAGATAATCCTTGATTTCTTCTATTAACTTATTATTCATAAAATCCTCCTATTATTTTAATATAGAATCTGCCCTTGATCATGATTTATGATAAAATATTTTTAACATATCCTTCAAATATTGTCGTATAACAATTATTATGACATTGTTTTATTGCAAGTTTTACATACATTAATACTCTATAGGCACTATATTGTTGTCCACGAATTCTAGCAA
>Ga0209728_1001896_pt1 | contig 11565 bp, 20 predicted proteins | sample RifGroD1_FD_183997 | JGI IMG/M metagenome (GOLD analysis project Ga0209728, IMG submission 183997) | Groundwater microbial communities from Rifle, Colorado, USA - Groundwater D1 (SPAdes) (version 2) | ecosystem: Environmental > Aquatic > Deep subsurface > Groundwater | place: Rifle, Colorado... | reverse complement strand
AAAAACATTGATGGAACAAGAAATAATGAAAATTAAAATGGCATCTGATACTGTGTAATTACATTAAACACTATATATTGTATATAGATATTATTATTAATACAATATATAGTGTTTAACTTTGTATGAATCAGATATTTCATTCAAAGTTTGTATTAGATTGTAAATACTCCTTAATGCTTTTATACAAAAGGTAAGTTTTTTTATTTGCTAAATAGTCTTGTATTTTTATCTAAATTGTGTTATTATAAGAATATAAATATAAACACTTGGAGGTTATAATATGAGTTTAAATCGTGATAAATTGTTATTAAAAATTGACAAGTTAATGGATAATAGAAATAATAGTGGTTTTAATTTAATATCCGACAAGCATCATATAGGAATTAGATTTGTTAACTTAATGGATTCAGCAATTATTGTATTTGGTGGTTATGGTACTAAGACAATATCATTTGAATGTAATTTTATTAGTCCAGAAAAGATGTTGGAGCAATATGAAAAAATTATGAAACAACAAGCTATGAATACAAATTGGAATAAATGGGAAGTAATTAAGAAAAATAATTTTTAATAAAAATAAATGAAAATCAACTAATTATTTCTTTAAAACCTATTGCTTTTTAATTAGAAGTGTGGTATTATATATTTAATAGAATATAAAAATAAATGTTAAGGAGAGATGAATAATGACAACGACAACCAATAAACCAACTTTTGTACCTTCGAGCAAGGAAATAAATTCTATTGTAGGTCAAATTGAAAAACAGCAGATTGCAGTAGGAAATCATCTACAAAATGTTGTACTTGCAGGTAAGGAAAAAATAAAAACTATTCGTGAATATATGGAATCACAAAGGGGTTATGTTTGGGAGAATTGGAGGGGATCAAATTTAATCCAAGCGATTTTACTCAACGACCCTATTCCTGAAATTATTATTTATAGAAATGATGATAAAAGTCAGTTCCGCAAAACACTTGATGGGCAGCAAAGATTAACTACAATTTATCTTTTTGTTAATGATGGATTTAAACTTGATTTATCAAAGTCAATTTATCCTACATTTGAAATTGAAGGAGAACAATATACATATCAGAATTTGCAAGATAAACTGTTCTCTGAATTGCCAGAATTGCTTAGAGATATAATCCTTAACTATGATTTAAGAATATTAACTGCTAATAATTGCACAGATGAACAAGCAGAAAGATATTACACCAGTATGAATGCAGGAATGAAACCTTTAAAACCTGCTGAGATTAGAATGGCTGGTATGGGAATAAAAGTAAGAAGATTTATTGCTGAAACTTTAAAATCTGACTGGATATTACATTGCTTAACAGCAAAATCAGCCACAACCAATACAGGTAGTGAAGTAATGTCACAGGCATTAACTTTGATGCATAACAAATTGCCTATTGAATTATCTAAGGAAAATATTGATAAAGTTATCTATTCCTTTAGAGATACAGGTGTTCCTGAAAATTTACAAAATGATATGGTTAATATCTGTAATTATCTTAATGAAACAACTTCTATATGGATTGAAGATAAAAAGATAGCAGATTCAAAGAGGGAAAAGGGTAAGAAAATTTCAAATTATTCAACTTACCGCTTCTCATTCTTTAATAAAACTAGCACAGTAATGTTGATGATGGCAGCCGATAAAGCCATTAAGAATAATGTATCTGTTAATGAATTTGCAAAATGGGCATATAAATTCTTTGAAAAACCAAACCAAGACTACAAAGATGGTATGGTAGAAAAAGTAAATGAATTGAGAATGGTTGACTTGAGAATGTTGGCCATTGATGCAGAGATTGTTAAAATGAGAAGGGAAGAACCTGTAGAGGAAGTAATAGTAAAGCAGACATACGAGGAAATTAGTGTTATACTAGATGAATTTAAGAATGAATCTGAAGACAATACACAACCTGAACTTGAATCTGATACAATACCAGAATTAACAATAGATGATATCCCTGATATTGAATTGGATAATGAAGAAGCAAGTTAAATAGGGAGGGTTAAATTCCCTTCCCTATTAACCAAACTATTCTAAAATACTAAAATAAAAATTCTAAACTATTAAAATAAAATTAAAAGGAGATTTGATAATAATGGAAAATAATATTAAATCAAGTACAATGGAAAGAATTAACAAAGTGAACAAATTAAAGAAATATTTATTAGCAACTTTCCCAGAAGGTAAATTTTCGGCTAATACATATTCATTTAATAATGAAATAGGTGTTAAAGGACAAATTACACCTTATATGGAAATTCTTATTAAAGAAGGATTTATTAAAAAAGTTAAAAATGCTAAAAAAGGAAAAAATTATCAACCAGCAGAATATGAAATAATTAGTTATATATCTGATGATTATATTAAAAGTAATATTGAGAAAAATGAAGAAATACATAGTAAAGTTAATGTAAATAACTTTATTGAGAAAAATTTTAATGGTATACCAATGAGACTTTATAAGACTGAAAAAGGTTATGTTATACCTATAACTGATATTGTAAATGCTTTAGATACTAGCAGACAGCATTTACATAAGTTATTAAAAGAAAATGAAGAATTATTTAATAATTGGGTAGTAAACCTTACGTTGACTACTGATAGTGCTAAAAATAAATGCCTTACCAGGGACGGTGTAATCGGCCTACTAATGAAAATATCATATAACAGATTAACACCGGACAAAAAGAAACTTGTTCTTGAATTCCAAAAGTGGGCAATTGAAAAACTAGGTCAACTTATATCAACAGGTGAAGTTAAAATATCAAATCAAGAGCAACATAACATTAAAACTAATGTTGCCAATACAATAGGTGTTTCTGATGAAGATATTGAAAAGTTATTGGCAAATATTAGAAACTCTCTCGATGATAATATCAAGAAAGTTAAATCATTGTTTGAGAGTAAGAATGAAGAAATATTACTTGTTAAATCAGAAAGAGATATAGCAAATGAACGTGAGAAGCAAGTATTAGCTAAAGTATCTCAAATGGTTGACCAGAGATTTCAAATTATGCTAGATAAAATGGCTTAGTAGTGACATAATATTGTTTAAGGAGTTGATATAATGAATAACACAGATAATCTAAACATCTATCAGCAAAATGGTTATGATAGCAGAGATGACTATCTACAGTGTCTATCTGAAGACTATAATTTGCCATTAGAATTTGTTCACGAACTTTTTGATTTATTAGGTGAATCTGAGCAATGGGATGGGTTAATTTCAGCCTTAGAGGACGCTGAAGGAATGTTTGGAAAATAAAAAATAAGGAGGAAATAACAATATAATTTACTTTCAACCGTAACACACTTCTCAAATTAACCAACGATGAAATTATAGAATTACTTAACAGTATAACAAAGTTTGATTTATATACTATGTCTCTTGATTGGAGAGAATCAGCAGAGTATATTTTAAAGTGTAAAGGTGCTAACGGTGATGTGTTGGTTTATTGGAGTTAGATTAATATAACAAAAACATAAAATAATAGTTGCTATGTGCCTAACATAGTGTTACAATGAATATATAAATAATAATATACAATACATAACACAAGGAGAGATAAGAATGTGTAGAGCAAAACGATATACTGAGCAATTGTTAAAAATTTACGATGAAATAAATAATGATGTGGAATATTTTAAACATCAAATTGATGAACTACAATTGTTAGAGCAAGATTTATTACATATTATAGAAAATGGTAATTTTAATGTTGTTGAAGGATATAAATTATCTAAGAAAATCAAAAATGCTAGGATTGAACGCAGAGACTATAAGATAGAACTAGAAACAATGATTAATCTTAAGAAAACTTTCTGTGATAGGAATATTGAGTATTTAAAAAATAAATACGATGATATTAAAAGACAAGATGCATTATTATTAAGTTTAAAAGAGAATAAAATTTATAAACCTAGGGTGCTAGAAAGTACAGAATTGAAGTTAGTTGTGCCAATGAATCGTAAAGCAATATAATCAAATTAATAGGAGGAAATATTAATATGAATTTAACACCAGGACAAAGAATTGATAACATGAGTGACGAACAATTAAAAGCAGTTTGGGAAAGTTTTAAATATATCATGTGGAATTCTAAAACAATGTATGATGATAACATAACAATGGATGAATGGGGAATGATGGTTGATGGTGAAATGACTTGTCGTAAACTAGATAAGAATTGGTAGAACATTACAAAACGATAATTTAATTAAAATAAAAGTATTGGAGGCATATGTTAAAAATGAAATTTAAGAAAATTGAATGGTTCGGCAATGATCCAAAAGGAATTATGCAATCATATACAATTATATATAATAATTTTAAAATTGGGTTTAGAATTATGAATAGTGTTTCTGGTTTATGTTTGATAGATTTTAACAAAGAACAACCTGAATTTATTTCAGTTAAAACGGTAGAAGAAGCTAAAGAAATTGCACAAGAAAAATATGAGAATATTTGTAATGAAATAATTAAAAACATGATTTAAAATGGTTATTTATCTAAATATATTAAGGAGAAACAATAATGTCAAAATTTATAAATCTATTTTCAGGTATATCAGATAGCACATTAGAAGATTGCTATCATCAATATATAAGAATACAATTTAAAAAGGATACATTAGAAAATGAACCATTGTCACTAATGACAGAACATTATAAATCTTATATTGGCGATAAATATGAAGCAATATTATATCATAATATGTTTGTTGAAATTGCACATAGATGGTGTAAATGCAGATTATAATATAAGGAGGGATAACACTAATGACATTAAGAAGAAAAATAATTAATCTAATAGAAGTAGATTTTACAAATGATACAATAATTTCAATATTTAATGATAAAGGTTATTCAGACGATGATATTGTTGAAGTACTAAAAGATGAGTATATACTTGAACCAGGAATCGGAACAACAAAGGAAATATGGTTAGACAATGCGTTGAATAATCTAAGAGAAAAAATAGAATCTAACAACAAGATATTCAAAGATATATCTATTCATGATATAATAAGCAGTAGAGAACACACTATGCAACAAAATGTAAATTTGTCAAATGAATTATATCATCTTAAAACCTATGTTAAGCAATTAGAGAATGATAAGATAGATTTACAGATTAAGCTTGAGAGAGTAAGGAATTGTGATACAAGAAAAAATGTGTATTGTTATGAGTGTGAAGATAGTAATTGTGTAAATAATATTTATTATAGTTTGAGGAAGGAGAAATAAATAATGAAATATGCAATTAAAGAAAATATAATACCAATGTCAATGAGAAAATTCATTAGTCACTATAATTTCATGGATAAACATATAAAACCATTCTATAAAGAAATCCTAAAAGAAGATTATATAGGTGGTTATAATGGATATGTATCAGCACATGGAGATAAATTCTATTCTGAAAAATCAAATTATAAAGACAGGAATATAAGATTTGCAGTAGGTGTGATAATTGGTATGATGATTGTTTATACTAAGAAATATAGAAAAATACATGAAAAAGATCAATTTAGTTGGGAATGGTATTGGAATACTTTTGATGAAATTGTTAAAGAGAATTCAGAAGTTGTTGACAGGTATAATAAATTGTGGGATGATTATGAAAGTACAGGGGAATTGTAGGAGGTGTTTAATCATGTACGAAAATGTATACTGTCATGTCTGTGGTGAACTAGTATGTCAATCATGTGGATGTTGTTGTAATGCTAATTGTGAAAGTTGTAGTTGTCCAGAATTAATATATTGGAATGAGAAGGAGAAATAATATGAAAATAGTAAAATGCAATAATGACAAATGTGAATATTCTAAAAATGGAATATGTACTTTAGAAGAATTGGAATTACTTACGACTGAAGATAATGGTTATATTTATGTAATGTGTACTTCTTTTTCAGAAGGAGCAGATATAGATAAATAATAATTTAAAATATGAGTTTTGTCATGATTTTTAAAATTAAAGGAGAGATATTAATATGTTAGAAATTAAAAAATTAAACTCTGTTATGTCACCATTCTTTGGAGATATTTGTGTATATCTTGAATTAAATGATTATGCAGATAAAGATACTATTAAATGTAAAATTGCAAATTTAAATGAAGAAATTATACCTGATAAATTTTCTTATGATGGTTCACCTTATTTTTCAAATTTATCATTTGAAAAATATTCTAATGGCGATCATTATGCTAGAGTATATGTAGAAGTTGAATATAAATCTAAAGAACTTGAATTACCTGAAAGTACATTTAATACAGCAAAAGGAATTAATGATTACATAGTAGATTTAAAAACATTGCATCATATTATGTGTATTAGGTCTGTTGCCAAACATAAAAAAGGTATAAAATTAAATGAATTTGTATGGAGAGGTGTATTAAGTTTTGACCAATTCGGACAGACAATGTATTTATATGATCAAAAATTTATAAATGATACACCAAATAAAATTAAACATGGTACAATTGATTATAGTACATTTAGATTTTATTGTGAAGGATATTATGGAACATTTAGAGCAATACCAGATTAAGATGAAGTATGTCCTGAGTGTAATAAAGCATGGTCAATAGATAATATAATTGATTATGTGACTATTGAACAAGGTAATTATAAGAGAATTGGTTATCATAAAGAATGTTTAAAATTGCATAAAGATAGAGAGCAATTAAAAGAATTTGAAGAAATATTTTCAAAGGTATATAATTTAAGTGAATTAAAATTTACAAAAATTCCTAATGAATATAGTTCATATGAACATTATGCTTCATGGTTTATTGTGTCAACACCTGATGGAGATATAAAAATTGGACGAAGGAAAAGAGTTATTAATATTGAATGGTTAGATAATTATAAACAATTTAGGGAAACTTTTGTGAGTGAAGATGTTACAAGAGATGGTAATTTAGATGGTGTTAAAAATATTCATGCTTGGAGTGTGGATAAAGCAATAGAATATATTGATAAAGCGAAGAAAAGTATAGTATAATAAATATATTTAATATTTAAAATTAAAGGAGAATAAAATTATGAAGGACGAAAAATGGTTAGGGTCATTTAGAAATAATGAATTTGTAATTGAATTTAAAAGTAAGGAAGAAATAAAATCTTTTCTTCACTACTTAAAAAATAATAATTTTACTTTTAGAGATAAAAGAGAAATAACTACAGATGATATTAAAGAATTAATAGAAACATTTATTTGGAATGAACAATATGGTAATGATAATATATGTATAGAAAATGATAAAGATGGTTTATGTATAGAAGATATTTCATGGTATAAAATTACAGGTCAAAATATTATAACATTAGTATAAAATTATAAAGGAGAATATTAACATGAGACTATGGGAAATAGTAAAACTGGCAGATGAAAAGAAATTAACAAAAGGTGATCAATTTAAAGCAATAAATATTCCGTTTGATTTAATACTTGAATATGACGAAGATGATTCTTTAGTATATAATACCATAATGGGAAATACGACAGAAAGAAAAGTAGTTAGTTTATGTAGTGGTGAATTAGGTACAGAGTTTATACAAATGCTAAAAAGAGGTTTAAGAGAATTTGATATGATAAAGGAATTAACTATAAATACAGGTTTAAAAGCAAAACGTAGTGATGGATATTGGGATGGTTATATTTATTTTCATAAAGAAGGTCATTTGGTTTGGGAAGATGGTAAACATTATATTGTCACAGGTTCAACTGCATTATGGGACGTATTTTATTAAAAATAAAGGAGTAATCTATTATGACCAACCTACAAAAATTCAAAAATTTAATGAATCAATTCAAAATAGAAGTATATGAAGAAGTAGATGAATTCAATTGTATTTCTATCAGACTAAAAACTAATCATCATAATACAATTCCTTTATTTTATTTCAATGAAAATGGTAAATTTGTAGAAGTAAATACTGCTATAGCAAATAGTAAATGTCAAGTTTGTGGTAGTGTGATGGTTTGTGAAGATTGAATTCAATATGATAGAATAGGAGGTGAAAATATATGTTATATAAACTATGTATGTATTTTATTAAAAGTAGAAGTTGTCATGGTTCTGGTGGTTGTCATTAAAATTTAAATAGTAAAAGGAGAGAAATGGTTATATGAAATTTAAAACAAATGCATGTGATGGAATATATAATGATTGTTTAGATATTAGATTTACAAAAAGTTGTGATAATAACTGTTCTTTTTGTATCGAGAAAAATGGTATTGATAGTCTTGGAGAAACAAATGTTAACCAAATGATTGAGAATACTATTAAATCAAACAAGAAGATTGTATTAATATTAGGTGGAGAACCTTTTCTAAATCCTAATAAATTATTACAATATATTAAAGGAATAAGAAGTTACGTGCAAAATATTTATATAACCACTTCTCTTCCTAAAACTATTGATTTAAACAATAATGTAGTATTAGATATATTAAACACAATAGATGGTTTAAATGTGTCATTACAACATTATGATTGGGTAATTAATAATGATATATTAAATGCTAGTAGTAAGCACAATAGACTAGAAATATTATCTAATATTCTAAAAGTTAAAGCACTCAGTTTAAAAGTAAGAGTTTCAATAAATTTAGTAAAAGGATATATTGATGATAAAGAGAAATTAATGACATGTATAAACTTACTACATAAAATGAATTGCAAACATATAAAAATCAACGAACTTCAGAATGTAGGTAAAGATATTTATGTTTCTTTTGAAAATATAATGAATATAAAAATGAAAAGTCCTTATTCTTTTGGATGTCAAACAGATATAAGTGATATATTTAAAAATTATAATATGAAAATTACTCTAAAAAGAAGTTGTTTTGTAGTTAAGGATAAGGATATAGCAAAAGTTAATGTGTGTGATTTAATTAAAGCAATTAAGAAAAGATTTGATAGGACACAGCATAATAATATGTGCGTGATGTACGAGAATGGTATGGTAAATGATGGATGGATGAGTAAATAAATCATAAGGAAATGTGAAGTTTGTTAAAACATTTTAAATTTATAAATACAGTAGAATCAATAATATTAAGACTTAAAATATAAATTCATAATGAATCTAAATTTCATTTTATTTTATTTAGAAAGGATAATTAATATGATAAATTGCTATAAAAAAGAAGAAATAAAAGATGTTAATATTTATTATAATGATATTATAGAAGTAAACGGTTGTTTTACACCATATGATAAAAGTATAGATTATAAAGATTATATTAGAAAAATCTGTGAAAATTTAAAAGAGATTGAACTGTTAAATAATAGTAAAAATAAATTATTTCATAAAACAGAATTATTAAGGGATTTATTACAATTAACTGAACAACATAAAAATATATATGAAACACATTCTATAATTCATAAGGAATTTAAAGAGCAAGCAGGATCTTATAAAGATGTAATTAAATCATGTAATTATTACAAAGAAAAATATTCTAAAGAATATTTAGAGTCTAAAGCAAATATTGAGAAAGAAATAACAAAATATAGTGAACAAATAGTATTATGGTTAAAAGAATCATGTTTAAAAATTGAATTAATATTTACTATATCAAATAAGACAACCTATAGAATTTATAATTAAAAATAAATATTCAATCCCAGTAAACTCTTATAATATAAGAGTTTTTATTTTTATAATAGCTAATAAAATCAACAAAATATTAAAATAAATATATTGACATACACCTTCCCTTATGTTAATATAATATAAAGAACCAAACAAACAACAAGGAGGTTTTACATAATGACACAGCAACAACAAGAAACTATTCTAACCAAAGTTAAGAAATTATTAGCACTTGCAGAAAACAACACTTCGGCAGACGAATCACAAAATTCTTTTCTTAAAGCACAAATGTTATTGTTAAAACATGGTTTAACTATGAATGACGTTGCTGAATCTGATAATACTAACACTAAAAATGTTTTAAATACTTCAATAGACGAATCTTCCAGAATGGCATGGTGGAAAAAATCTTTAGCAAATATTATTAGTAATAACTTTCGTTGCAAATCATTCACATCTTTCAGAACTGCTAATACTAGAATTTGTATTATTGGTTTAGAGGAAGATGTAAATATTGCCACTGAAATATATAATTGTGCAGTAAGAACAATAGAACATCAAAGTAAAATGTATGTTAAATTAAATAAGAAGAATGGTAAATCAGCAGGGTTAAAGAATGACTTTATTATTGGATGGTTAAAAGGATTAGAGGATAAGTTTAGAGTACAAGTAGAATCTGTGAAAGAATATGGATTAATACTTGTTAAAGATGCTTTAGTTGTTGCAGAAGTTGAGAAAATGAAATTAAGGACAGGACAAAGAAGTAAGATTACTGCTAATCGTGATGCAGATGCTAGGAATGCAGGTTATAAATCTGGTAATAGTTTTAATGGGAATTCTAAGATGATTGAGTGTAATTGTTAGATTGATTTGACTTGATTATTTCATTCTCTTAAAGAACATTAAATAATCCTTTAAGAGAATGAACATTATAATAGAAAGGAGAATGATAACTATGTTAAATAAACTCATACAACAATTTAATTTACAACTTGTTTGGGAAATAGATGGAGCATATGTTTATAATAATGAAAATTTACTTATCAATTTCATAGAACCCCATTCTGGTACAGATTGGAAGTATTGTTTGAGAGCAGACTTTCCTGAGACATTTGATAGATGGAGTGTTGCATTGTTTGATGAATTATTTGAGATTAATGAATTTAATGAAATTGTAAGGAAATTAGAAGAGTTTGTTAATGATAAGGATGATATTGTTAAAGAAGAAATGGAATTACATCCAGAGTTATTTGATGAAGATTATAAATTATAGATAAAAAAAGGAGAGATTAATTATGGCAATGGTAGATTATGGAGCAGTTTTAAAGAAGAATGGAATAGTAATTCATAGAGATGATTTCTTTATGGATATGCAAAAAGCTGTTGGATTTACTATTGATTCATTAATAGATGAAGATGGTTATAATTATCAAATTAATGGCAACTATTTTGTATACATTGGTGATAAAGAATTATTAATTTGTGTGTATAAAACACAATTGTTGATTATCTCAAATAATAAAATTGTAAATCGTGTATTTGGTGCTAATGTTGATTCTTATAGTATACACGATAAATTCAGATTAAAATTTGAAGTTAATGGAATTAAATTTGATATAAAAAGAATAAGTTATGGCAATATGTATTTGCTTAGATTTTGGTATAAAGGTAATTTATATGAGTGTATTTATGGTTATGGTGTTGATAATAGTCTTAAGAACTGGTATTACAATAATAATAGGGAAAGAAGAATTGCTAAGAATTTTTTTAAAAATAATCCTTGGAAAATATTAACATAAAAGATTGAATTGCTCTTAATTTAAAAACATTATAAAGGAGATTAAATTAACATGAACATATCTACAAAGAAATTTGTTAAGATAGCGGATGAAGCAGTTAAGAAACATAAAGATCAACTTTTAGAAGTA
>Ga0209728_1001895_pt1 | contig 11568 bp, 12 predicted proteins | sample RifGroD1_FD_183997 | JGI IMG/M metagenome (GOLD analysis project Ga0209728, IMG submission 183997) | Groundwater microbial communities from Rifle, Colorado, USA - Groundwater D1 (SPAdes) (version 2) | ecosystem: Environmental > Aquatic > Deep subsurface > Groundwater | place: Rifle, Colorado... | reverse complement strand
AATCCTTTAATATAATTGCATTACCACCATTTACCCTCCCTTCAATTTTACTCTCCTTAAATTCTATCAATTCTTCATCAATTACATTAATTAATTCTCCCTTTCTAGGAAACAATTGCTCAATCATTTTTAATATAATACTCTTAATTGCAAATATATTACAAACAATTTTATCATCACAATTATATTTTCTTAATTTTGTTCTATGGATTTCTTGATAAAAATCTGTAACCATCATAAAGTATTTGTATTTATTTAAACCCTCATATCCATATTCAAAATTCTTATAATTTGTACCATAATCATCACCATTATATTCTTCTATACTCCTATCCTTAATTTCTAATTGCTCACTAATTTCTAATGCTTTTTCTAAATTAGAACATTTACTTATCACTAAATCCCAATTAATATAAATTGATAACCACTGAATCACATACTCAAAATCTGGCAGTGTATTCCATCCTAACATGAACATCTCAACGCATTCTTGCATATTATTATCACCTTTAGTATTACAAAAATAATATGCTTCAAAGTCGTTAGGAGTAGGAATATAATTTAAATGTTTTAATAGTCTATATAATTCACCTGCAACTCTTTGATATGTTACTATATAAGTTTTCTTAGTAAATCCTATTCTCATTCTATTATTAATGAAAGATGCACAAGCATTGACTAAATGATTCTTTTCCCTAAATGTTGTTTGAGTTAATTTATGTTTACTATATACATTTATTGTAAGATTATCATATGATCTTGTATTCTCGATGTCTAGATATTTAATACTTTTACTATTATACATTCCTAAATACTGAGGATCATATAATGCTGTTCCATCAAATATTATTGTTTTGTATGTTTCACAATACATTTCTTTTAAGTCATTACTACCTATAGTACAGATAAATTCCACACTTCTTTGATAGACATAAAATCCACCTTGAGTTAATATTGTATGTATATGGCTTAATTCTCTTTTATTATCAAATCTCATATACTTATCCCAGAGAGTCATAAACTCCAAATCATTTTTGCAAATAATATCATTATTAATATTGGATATTATAAATCTTTTGTGTTCTTTTCTTAACTTCTGCATCTTATTATTTATTGCATCAGATATTTCTTTAAATTTATTCTCTAGAATTGTTTTATCTTCCGTTGTATCATAGTTTAATTTGCTTAATGTTGTTGATATTTTGTTTAATAACTCCTTGCTAACTCTTACAACATCTAAAATATCTGGACGTTCATCAATAAGCAATATTGTTCTTTTGCCATTCTCCCATTCTTTATACTTATTAATACTGTCAGCACATTCTCTAAGTCTTGCATTTGTTATTAATAGAATAGGATACTTTTCTTGTTCTTTTTGTTGTTTACTGATTTTACATTTAGAAAAGAATGAGCAATTACTAGGAGTGCATACTTTAACATCAGATTGTTTAATTTTCTTATTAATGCAGACTTCTTTGTTCCAACCTTCTAATATATATGTATATCCACCTAAATTATTTTGATCTAAATAATTAACAGTATTTCTTAGACTTTCTAATCTATCAGTTACAATTATTATTCCATCAGTAGATTCTTTGTTAATATGAAGAGATATTATCTTTTGTAATATTTCTGCTGTAATACTACTTTTTCCAAAACCGCATGGAGCTGGTATTACTGTGATTAGTTTTTCTATTAATTCACCAAATACTATTTTTGATGTTTCTAAAGCAAAATTAATTTGTTCTTGTGTAGCACCTCCCCTTGATTCAAATGTATTAATGAAACTATTTGTTACTTCTGTAGATATTAACTCTAGTTCTGGTGTGATATTTACAATTTCATTAGATGTATAAACTTCTTTTGATAATTTAATTTGTTCATAGATTCTAGTATCATTGTCATATAGAGTTTTGGTATTATTATTTGTATTCTCAATGATTTTATATTTGTAATTATAGTCTAAATCTTTGATTAAGTTTACTTCTCTCAATTATATTATTCCTTTCATAATCATTCTATGTCTACATTTTTCTATTGCACCAATCAGTGAATGCGTTTGTCAGTTCATCATTTTTAAGGAATTGCACAAATACATTTTTTTGACTGCTAAGACCTACTCTATAAGGAGCAATACCTTTATTGAAGTAGAATTCTGCTTGGATAAGATTGTAGATAAAGATGAATTTATTATTATTTTGTTTTGGTATGGTTGTTTTAATTTTATTTTCAATCATATTATTCTCAATCATTTTTATGTCCTCCAATTTATTTGATATTTAAAATTTGATTTATTTGGAATAGGATAGGGAACGAAAATTAAATCAAACGAATTGAAATTCTTATTAATTTAATTTTATGCTACGCAGAATAATATTTATTTACTTACTTATAATACTTATGTAAAACCAAATACAATAATATCAATTTGTATTTTCCATTGCAATAGAATTATCAATAAATTTATCTCCTTTCTAATTTAATTAATATTTTCTCCCTCTTACTAAGTATACCATATTATCTAAGACAATGCAAACATTTATTTTTATATTTGTAAAAGAAAATTTACCAGAGCAGCATTTTTAAAAAACCTTGAAAGCATTGTTATAGTTATATTACAGAGATTTGTTCGGATGAAGTGTATATAGTATATAGCATCTTGTCCGAGTGATATGGTTGTAATACTAGCGAGAGTAGAGATGTAGGGATTATTTTATTTTGATGTAGTGGTAAATATTTATTTTTTGAATTTTATTCATTAGGATCATTCACACCAATCAAATACTCAATATACTTTTCCATCTCATCTTTAACTGCCAATCTAGCTTGGTCAATTCCATGTCCTAATTCTACATGAGATATTTCAGTATATATTTTTCTTCTGAATGGCTCAGGAATTGTTGAACTGATTTCTCTCCATTTTGTTTTACCTTTAGGGAAGGAATATGTACAGAATATATTGTTTAGGATTTGGTTTAAATTGATTGCTGTTTGGTATAGGTTTGATGATTTAGATATTGAGGATAATTGTGATTTGTAGTTAGAAAATTGATTAAGATTGTTTTGTTTAGATTTATCATATTTATTACTCATATGTTTTTTTGTTACTCCTTTCTTTAGATTTATTTGTTTACGGATTTGTACCTCTGTGATAATTATAATATTTTATAAAATGCATGTCAAGTATTTATTTTATTATTTATTAGAAAAGATTTAGAGTTAATTTTAAAAGATCCAGATTGCTCAAAATATTTTCATCAAATTTTAGAGAGTCGTATATAGGAGATAATTGTATCGGTTTAATTTGTTTAAGTACGCCCCCTATATAGTAGAAGGGATATGATATAATAGATGAAAGTATTGCTAGAGTAGGATTTAAGTGAGGATTATTTGAATGGATATTTTAATTTTTATGGATGCATTTATTATGATTATTGTTTTTGTAATTTGTTCGATAGGATTGAAATAGATTTTGGGATTTAGGGATATTGGATGTGAAATTAGAGATGATTATTGAGGAAATGTTTATGCCAGAGAAATGTTGTTATAGCAGAGTTTATTGGTATTTTGGTGAGATTTATTATTAGATAGTTTTAGTGATAATTTTATAGATTTTATTAAATTATTATGATTTATTTGTTAAATTTATTTGACTTTTGGATGGATTTGTGAATGATATTATGAGAGATGTTAGGTTGGAAGTGGGAATTTGATTATGTTTTATAAATATAAAATAAATATTTGACACAGTATTAATTAAATGTTATACTTAACATGTACAAAGGATATAAAATAAATTGAGAGGAATGATGCTTACTGAAAGTTGTTACATAATACCCACAAATTAAGAAATAATTATAACAGCTTTAAAAATTAAATATACAAAAGAAGGAGTTAATAATATATTGTATAATCAAGAAGAGATGTTAATAGGAGAAGTTAAAGTCCCAGTTATTAGAGATAGTGGAGAATTATATTATCCAATTAGTTTTGTTACAAAAAATATATTATTAAAGAAAACTAGTCAGGGGCAATTACATAAGGAGTTTTCCAAATATATTAAGAAGTTCAAAATAGATTATGGATCAAATGTTTTAGGAGGTACACAAGATGTTAACTGCATCAATGAAGAAGGATTAAAAAAGGTTGTAAATATAAGTAGAGTAGATAGATTATCTGTAGAACAAAGAAAAGGCATGAATATTCTATTAGAATATTTACATATGGATAAAGTTAGTGAGGACATTCAATATGATCAATTTATTAAAGAAATGTCAATAGAAAAAATAAATAAATATAATGAATATATTAGAGATTGTATTTATAACGTATTAGAGTTAAATCCTAATATTATTTGGCAGAAATGTGATAAATGTAACAATTATTATCCTTATCACAATAATTTCTTTAATTTTAGTAAAGAATATAATAAAGATTATCCGTTAAATGTGTCATGTAAGACTTGTGACCCTTGGGATCATAATAGAAGTAAAACATTTATTAAAGGGAAAGATAGTAATTTAAATCATATATATAATACATATGGATCAACAATATATAATATATATAAAAGTCACGATACTGTGCTAATTTTTAATCATTGGAGAAAAATTGGTAAGATGAATTTGCCCAATATATTACAAAATAAAGAAGATAAATTAATTATTATTAAATATATGTATGAAAAAGGAGATTTTAAACAATATAAAGAAATAGATAGTAAAGCTATTAAAGAGGTTTGTGGATTTGGTTTGACACATATCAATATAGAAGATATATACAATTATGTATTGGGAATGGATTATTATGAATGTAAAAGTATTGTAAATAATATTAGTGGTGCTAGATTGATTCTGGATAGATATTTTTTAGAAAATAAAAACAATGAAAAAAGTATTTATGAATATGGATATTATGAAATTATTAAGGAATGTAAATTACTAGGTTATTTGTATAAACATTATAATAATTCAGTGCTTGATTTTATTATGGATTATTATAATAATGAATATCCATCTTATAAATTTAAGGGAGGTTATCTTAAATATTGGTCAAAACAAGAAAATAGAATTAGAGCGTTAAAATTTTTTATTGAAGAAGATATGAAAATACAATTAGATAAAGTTCCGTTGTATGTTACATTAACTGCTTTAAGAAAAGATAATAGTACCATGTATACTGTTTGTAAAAATTATTATGATAGTTTATATGATTGGATCAATGAGATATATCCAGATAAGTTTGATCCAAGAGATTTTGATATTCATTATGTTAGAAATGATTTTGATTCTATTGAGGAGGCTACTGTCCACGATATATTAATAGATAGATTTAAGCATAAGGTAATATACAACCCTAATAATAAGGATAGAACAATAAAAATAGAAGGTAAAGTTCCAGATTGGTTTGTATTTGCTAGTGATAAGTGTTACATAATTGAATATTTTGGATTAAATCTTGATAGAAATACTTCTCATAATAGTAGGATAGAGGATTATAAAGAAAGAACTGAAGGGAAAATAGAAATATATGACCAATTAGATGGATATGGTAAGGTGTTTATATTTCCTGATGATTTGAAAGATAATTTTAAAGGTTTAATGGATAAATTAAATATGATTCATTGATGGTTTGATTGTGATAAATTTAATTTGGAATAAGAATGGAGTGATTTGTAAATTGTAAAATAAATAATTAATATTTGTATCGTTTGATTAGAGTTTAGTGTTCGTACTAGGCTCTAATTTTTGTTTTGGATTATTTTTGCGTCAAGATTATAGAGCGATATTAAAGGATTTTACGTATTTTATTTAATTATATGGAGAGGTATTTATTGAATGATTAATTATGCATAATGGATATTAATTTTACTTCGATTACATTTATATTTTTTATATATTTTAATGATTTTTACATATAAAGTTGATTCTAAGACGTTTGATTTAGTTATTGGATAGATTGTTAATATAGTTGATTTAGGTTGAATAGAAGGCATTTATGGTTGACATAGTTTTGATAATGAGATGATAATAGAATGGTAGATTGTATGAGAATATGGTATGGAGTGTGAGGAATGAATTATAATAGTGAGTTACTTATGCCCTTTATATTTATTGATATAATATGGTTTTAATCGAAGAAATAGCGAGTTGGTTGTTTAGTTATTTTCGTAGTTGATTTTGTAATTGATATGTAGAATGAAATAGTAGTCTGTTCGCAGTCGTAAATTAAAATTACTGTCGACGAACAAGTACTCTACACATAATGTCGAACCATGTCGAAACATAATTTGTAATCTATGCCCCTATGCCTGTATAGTTGGCATGACTATTGCATAGTGCATAAAATTGTCTATCAGCTTTGCTTATGACAAACTGAAAATAGTATGGGCCGGATATGATGCGAACGCTGAAAGGCGCATTATACAAGGGTTTTTGCTAATATTTGAATGTGACACAATGGGAATGTGTAACATTGGGAATGAAATGAGGGTACAATTGTATGAATCGGGATGTTTGGAGAGCTTAGAAGGGGCATTTTGTGGCAGGAAATTGGAAGTGAATGATAATAGAATAGAAGACAGATAAAGTCCTGGCTTTGATCCGGCTGCACTCGGTAATGATTTGTCGAATTGATTTGATCGGGGAAAATGTAATGAATCGTAATGCGTCAATGATGCTTATTATATACGTTTATACTCATATACGTTTATACGTATAAAAATCGAGGGCTATAACATAGGCGCAATCCTTGAAGACATAAACATATAAGCATTCACTTATATAGTGTCCATACACATATAATACTTTGAATATCAAACTACATTAGTATCAAACTATATCATAATCAAACTAATATCACATAACCTTATAACCTAATCATACACCATACAATACAGTCACTTGACCACATTACATATTCACTATAATCATAATCACATTATCCCATCAATCTAACCACATTACATGGTCACAATGATCACATAGTATAAACCTATACCATAATAAATTCCAGCTATATCAAATCATCTGTAAAGTAAAAATACTTGACATAAATCTCCTACACTCTAACACTGACCTCTAACACCCAAACCCAAAAATCAAAACTAATTAAAATAACTCTAATCAAATCCAATGCCAAATACCCTATATTTACGACACACCAGATACCGTGTAGAAAAATTTTAGTCTAAATCACAAAATAAAATTCTACAACCTAGTATAACCCTCTAAACCTCAAAACGCTTAAAAGGCCCTTTACGCACGTCTAATAGCATAATTTTATTTCTTGCTTCTATGTCTCTTATCCATCCATTTTTCACGTTGGCATAAGTTTTGATTATAATAATTACAACTAATTTTGTCCTGACATATTTCTATCATAGGTAAATTATAATACCATCATCAATATAAACAATGATAAAATCCATAGAATATATAAATAAAATAAAGGAATATTCTTATCCCGTGGCGAATATACTATATAGTAGAATAAAAACAAAAGGAGTTGCTTACATATGACTTTAAAAGAAATTTATACAGCGTATCAACAGATGAATAATAGCTTAAAACTATTAGGATTCGAAGAGAAAACAATAAAATTCTTTGAGGATTTTGGATTTAAATGTGAAGCAAAAACTTACAAAGAATTTATAAAACAAGCTAAAAAACAATGGATACCTGAATTTTATGAAATAGTTTTAAACTCTGAATTTATTCGCACGGAATACGGTTTCGAAAATAAAGAATATAAATTGTTGGTAGAAATATTCTAAAGGACTTGAAACAAAGTCCTTTTTCTTTTTTGACTTTATTGTATTAATTATGATAAGATATAAAATAATAATATCTGAAAGGAGAACAAAAAAGTGAAAGACCTACCACTAAAACGTATATTATCTGAAGAAACTAGATTAGGTACTATAACCATTAAGGGCCAATGCTATGATTTACATGCAGGAATAGGAGATGATAGAACAAACTATTACATTACTAAACATGCAGAAGAATCTATAATTTATGCAGTAATTACAAAGGAACTTTATGAACTAATGTTTAATTAAAGGAATGATAAACAAAATGAGCATACCAAAATGTAAAAATTGCGAATTTTATCATAGTGAACGAAGGGAAAACTATTGGAAAGATCACATAGACAATTATTGTTACGGATTAAAGACCACTGATACAGAAGGTTATGAAGTAGGAGAAAAGAAATTCATTTATGCTAAAGAGTTAAAAACTAGTCCTAAATGGTGTCCTAAAAGAATCTAACAAGGTTCTTTTTCTTTTCCCTTACAATTCCATCAACAACAAATTCTAAACGCTCACTCGGGCTTATATGACTTCTCACAGCATTCCATAACCTTCTATCCAATCCATCATTCCTTCAGTAATTCCGTAAATACTAAAATAAAATTAATACTTGACATACTAAACCAAATCGCTATAATTATATTTAGCAAATCAAATCAATTACATAAAAACCCTCAACCCTCAAACCAAAAATAAAAGGAGCGTGTTCCCAAATGCATAAATTTAAATTTTTCTCAACCTGTAAAACTATCCAAGAACTGAAAACAACTTTCCGCGAACTCGTTAAACTCCATCATCCAGATAAACCCACTGGAAACCTCGAAACTATGAAAGCTTTAAACCTAGAATACGAAAAAGCATTCGAATATATCAAGAAAAACCCAATTAACGACATTGAAAAGAAATCCTCTTACTACGCCAATGTTAACGATGGTTTCCGCGAAACACTAGAAAAAATTATCTTCATCCCTGAAATTTTTATAGAAATATGCGGTAGCTGGCTCTGGGTGACAGGTGAGACAAAAGCAGTAAAGCACCTACTAAAAAATGCTGGTCTATGGTATGCAGCAAATAAAAAAGCATGGTATTTTAAACCTGCAGACTATAAAGCTAAAAAACATAAAGCATTTAGCATGGATGATATCAGAGGTAAATACGGCTCAGAGACAGTCGAGAAAAAGGAAAGGACAAAAGTAGATAACCCACAAGCAGCAAAATAAATAAATTCATTAAATGAACCTGTGATAAGGTTCATTTTTCATTTATGCTAATAATCACACCACTATGTTATATAAAACCTTTTATATGGCCTCTAGTGACCTCTGACATCAATCTATTATCCTTTATATCAATGCTATGATATTAAATACTTTTCAAATACAAATATAATTATTTTCTTGACATTACCCTAAATAAGCGTATAATAGTAATTGTAGAAATTGAATAAAGGAAGGTAAAATAAAATGACATACGAAGAAGAAAAACTGTATAAATTATGGTTAGAAAAGGAAAAGAGCTATGATTTTACTTTAAAATCTAATGAATATAGCTGGTTAACCGCTTATGAAAGGCAAATAAGAATTAATAATATTGATACAATAAAAATTATGTTACAAGAAGGACAGGAAGAATCTAACACGATTGAGGATTTAATGGAGAATGATTATTCAGATTATGTTAAATATAAAACAGTTAAAGAAGCTAAAGAAGCTTCTTTTCTTTTCCCATGAATCCTATATAGTTCATGGGGGTAAAAACATAAAATAAATTTTATAAAATACTTGCAATTTCCTAAAATGAGCGTATAATACTAAATATAGAGATAAGAGAAAAGCACATAGGGCATATGTTGAGGAAATGACTTGTTAATCAAGTGTATAAGACCTCACTAGTTCGGGAGGTCGGAAGACCTATAATCCTCACTATTGGTTGAGGGAACAAAGATAACCCGGAACCCCTACAACTTGATAGAGCTATCTACTTATCTCTACTTATCTCTATACAAACAAAACCTTTAATCAAAAGGAGAAAACATGGTAAAATATCAATGTCCTGCTTGTGATAATGAACCAAAATTAGCCAGTGAGTGGAATAAAATCACTCGAAAAGGTATTAAACATGATGGAAGAATAATGAATTTAACAGAAGAATCTAAAAAGTGCGGTGAATGGGTATGTCCATCATGCAATCATTTATGTTGTGGCTTTGATATCATTACTGTTGAGGAGGAGGAATAAGAAATGAAGAAAGGCCAAAAGTTTTGGTATTATGGTGAATTGGTTACTTATACTTACTATAGCATAAAATACAATTCCCATCATTTTAGCAATTCGGTTTGCAAAGATAATCAAATTCCTGTCATTGGTACAAAAGACTATCATAATTTTTCTGAAGTCCTTGCTAATCAAGAATATCATAAAAATTATAAAATACCTGAAATTGATGAAAATCAAGTATTATTCTAATGAGGCTCTAACGAGTCTCTTTTCTATTCTCCCTATAATCCCTTCACTTAATCCTATAAACCCTCTTACAACAAAAACAAACTCTTAAATAAATATTGACATATCATAACCCATCATGCTATAATTAATTTTACCCAATTATACAAAATAAATTTTTAAAGAAAGGAGTTGAGCGAACTATACTGATTATTATTAATTTTATCAATTTTGCTATTACTATCTATAGATCCGGCTATACATAATAATCTAATCAATCATCTATCTTTAATCATTCAGTCAACTATAAATAAAAATAAAATTATGAAAGAGGTAATATAATAATGAATGAATTTGATCTATTTGATTTTATGTATAATCCTTATGGCCCTAATGGGCTAGAAGAAGAGCAGGAACCACAAGTATTAAATTGGAAATACATCCTTGAATATTGTAACGAGTATTCCTTAGAATCAGAGCCAGAAACAATATATCATGAATGGATACAATTATTAGAAAGTCAGCATCTATTTGTTTGTGAAATGATACTAGAGCCTTATATGAGGGTAATCGAGAGAAACACTGGTAAAATAGTAATGGAACATAATGAACAAAGACAATATGTAAATATTAAAGAGGGAGCAGAATAAATGAATATATCTAAACTATATCTTGGATTAACACTAAAAAATTATAAAGAAGTGTGTATTTTCTTAGAAATGCCAGTCAAAGGAGGCAACGGCAAACAAATACAATTAAACGAATTATCTAGATATTGTAATTTTACTAAAGAAGGTAAAAAATTTACTTTTAATGAGATATATGAGGAGCCACTACCCAAAATAGATTTAAGATCCGAAGGAAATAATTCAAAATATGTAGAACATATTCAAGCTCAATTATTACATACACTATCTAAGGCTGAAGGGCATAAGTATACAATTACTAAAAATAATTTATTTGAATCTCTTGGAATGGTTAACGCTCAATACTTAGATAAAGCACTAGTAATAAAATTCTTATCTAAAAAGGATAGTAGATTTACAAAATTTAATATTAACCACTTATATTTAAGAACTAATGATAGATTGACTAGAATTCTATTTGATTCTTTAAATAGTTTAAAAAGAAGATGTTTAATTGACTATAATGAATTACATATAATAGTTAAAATAGATGATGAAGGGAAAGAGCATCATCTAAGGGCCAATGATGATGAAAAAACTTTAATTATGAGTATTAAATATAATGTATTGCAAGACATGAAACTTAATACTATCACTCAGGTTATGTTTAAATTTAAGACTGAAGAA
>Ga0209728_1001893_pt1 | contig 11572 bp, 29 predicted proteins | sample RifGroD1_FD_183997 | JGI IMG/M metagenome (GOLD analysis project Ga0209728, IMG submission 183997) | Groundwater microbial communities from Rifle, Colorado, USA - Groundwater D1 (SPAdes) (version 2) | ecosystem: Environmental > Aquatic > Deep subsurface > Groundwater | place: Rifle, Colorado... | reverse complement strand
CACACTAACCCTTCTTTAACATTTTCTATTGTATCACCAAAATCCCATATTTCATTTTCTTTGTCTAAACACTCTAAATTAAAATCTTTAAATTCTTCATCGTATTTAACTTGATATTTTAATTCTTATCCATCTTTAGTTATTGCTACTATTGAATTTAATTCTATTTGTTCTACAATATCAATACATTCAATTATAAATTCTTTGTTCATGTTTTTTACTCCTTTTATTTATTATATACCATTCAATGCTTCTTCAATTGCTTCATTAAAACCACAGCCACCATTATAATATCTTATCTCAAAATTTATTACTCCATTTTCTCCTTTATTCGCATTAAATATATCACCATCTGAATTAATAGATTCTTTATATATTGAATATAAGATACCATTGTATACATAGTATTCTTTATAAAATTCATCTAATAACATCTCTTCATATGAATCATAATCAAGTAAACCTCTATATTCTAACAACCGTTTACATTGTTCTTCAAGTGATTCGTTTTCTAATCTTTTTACTTTAGTCAAAGTACCTTTGTAATGTTCTGTTTCACTCATAATTTTACCCTCCTTTTATTATTTTACATTTTTATTTCCTCTAATTCCTCAATACTAATCTTAACTTTAGCAATTCTTAAATTTAAATAATCATCTTTTCTAATCCATTTCAATGATATTTTTACATCTCTTAAACCTTTATAAATTCCCATAATTATTTCACCTGTAGACACTTTAATATCTTTATCATTTTCTTCATCATATTCCCATTTATAATTTTCTACAAGTATAGCATATCTTTCTACACTTTCATTGGTAGTTTTAAAATTAGATTGATTTCCTTGTGACATAAATAATCTCCTTCCTTTATATTTTTTCCTCAATATCACTCAAACTCTGCCACATAATTAAATCTCCATCAAAAATAACTACAACAGGATATTCATTTTCTTCAAGTTTAACTCTAATTTCTCCATCGTATTCTTTTGGATCTACTAAATCAACATCTTCAATATTATCAAAATCAATATCTAAATAATTAGCATCGAAAAATTCATACCATGACTCTTTATCATTGTTGAATAAATGTTCCTTTTCAGTCCATTCTGTATTAATATAATTATAATATATTTCTACTTCATTATATATTTCTTTTACCAGTGTAAAATATTCATCATAATTATTTGCTTTTGCAAAATATGTATTTGGATATCGTTTATTTGGTGTCCATTTTAGTTTCATATGTTTTCTCCTTTTATTTTATTTTACTTATTATCTATAAATCGTTCAATATGTCCTTCAAACCATATTTGTTTTAAGAAAGGTTGATTAAATATTTCTGCTCTAAAATGATATTTATAATTCATTTCTCCTTTTGCTTCTATCCAATAAAAATGAGGCCATTTACAAGTAAATATTTCAAACCAAGAACCTTTTTTATGTATTTTTATAGACTTAGGTTTTTTAATTTTTTCTTTAATTGCTTCTAATAAACAATTACTCATATAAACAGGATCTACAACATATTTTATTTCTTCTGAATTTTTAATTAATATATCACCTAATTTTTCCATGTTTTTATCGTAAGCAGTTTTATAATTATTTAATTCATTAGTATCTTCACTTAAATTATTTAAAATATTACTATATTTATATTTTATTCTATATTCATCTTCATTATCACTAGGATATGAATCTCCAATATAATCCATATTAAATAATAAATCACCTTCACTATCTACTAAACGTAATTTGTTAGTAGTATTTTTATCATTTTTAATGTATGTTCCAAAACTAATAGGTTGTTGATATATATAATATTTATTTTCATGAATTTTTATAATATCACGACTTGTTAGATTAAATTTATTTTCTTTATCATCTGCTAATATTTTTACTAACATAAATATATTATTCTCTCCTTTTTAATACCATTACCAATCGTCTTATTACCATTTTTATCATAGAAAGTTAAATTCATAATATATTCTTCATCTACTAAATCACTTTCAATTCTTGTTTCATATATTGCCCGCCACCATACTTCATTTTCATTATTATAGTCTATATTATTTTCTATCCATTTTTCTGCATCTTCTCTATTACTACTAATATGTGCTAGATTTGAAGAGAAATAATCTTTATCGCACCCAAATTCATTTTCATATTTTCTGAATTCAATAATAGTAATAATATGATTATTTCCACATACTGGACATTCTATAATTATTTCTTCCATATAATTATTCTCCTTAATAAATAATTTAATAATTTAGATTTAGTTTAATAACTATATATTGTGGTCAAAATAAACATCAACCACAATATATAATATGTATTTATCTTATCATTCTACTTATCTTTCTTACTCTTATTGCCTACACTAGAAGTCACATTACTAATTGCCTTTTTCATATTAGTAATATCGTTAAATAATAATGCCATTGCTTGTTCTTCTGTAAATCCAGCATTGAAATAAGCAACGTACTGACTCCTTCTAACTTTTGCTAGTGTCTCAAAATACTCTGTATTATCAGCATAGTCTTTATAAATATTTAATAATTCTTCGCCAATCATATACACTAGCGGTTTGTATTTATCCACCTGTGACTTGATTAATACCTTTAGTACCTCTGGATTCTCTTCTAATAAATTTAATAATTCTTCCATAATAACATTTCTCCTTTTCTTTTTTATATTTTTATTTTATTAAACCATATTTTGGTTTTAATAATCAACACATTTCAAAACCCACTCTGGAACATCCATAAATTTTTTGATATCCTCTATATTACTTTCATTAGGGAAGGAACAATATTTTTGATTATCATTTATCATATTAGCAATATGTTCCTTTTCTTTCTCACTAAATATTAATAATACAGGTTCTTCTGTTGAATTATAATATTTATTTCCAATTTTTACTATCATATGTTTACCCTCCTTTATTATATCTCAATTAATTCATAATTCATTTCAAAAGTGTTTTTATCAACAACTCGCAATCGTTCTCCTTTATCATTTACAATAATATAATCACCTTCATTTATATCATATTCAGTTTCTATAGTTCTAATAAAAGGAATAGGTTCTTCATATATAATATTTAATTCTCTTTCTTCAGGATAGCAATCTAATTTACCTTTATCATTTTTAATAAAATCTAAACATTCTTGTTTTATTGCAAATTCTTTACAATAAGAATAAAATCCTGAATATTCAATTGTCCATCCATCTTCCATACCTAGTTTAAATACTTCTGCTTGAATAGTTTCAGGTATTCTTCTATATTTTGACATGTGATTTCTCCTTTTTGTTTATTAATTATTAATTTTCATTTAAAATTGTAACAGTAGGTTGAATATTTTTTACATATGGAGCTAAATCAGCTTTAATTACATCAGTAATGTATCTAAGAATTTCAGGAATATTATCCGCTTCACTGTCAAATTCTATTTTATATTCATATTTTGGCATAATTTTATTCTCCTTTCCTATTCTTTAACCAATTCATAAGTCATTTCAAATATATCAGATTTACAAGGATATATCTCACCTTGAATTCCTTTAATTATATAATCTCCACCATTACCAATCATTGTACCTTCTAAAGTTTTCATTTCACAATATGCTTCGTTAATACTATATCTATTATAATTGCAATTTCTTAATATTATATCATTTGAAGTAACTTTATCCATAAACCAATCTGGCATAGAATCAACATAAAACTTAAATGCTTCAATAATAACTGGTTTATTTTTATATTTTGGCATATATCATCTATCCTCCTTTTATCTTTCTACTTTATAATATAACTGTTCATATGGTACTTGATATGATTTTTCTTCCATTAAACTTAATAATTTTCTAGCAATATCTGAAGGTGTCATCCAACTACTATATTCTGGTGGTAATACTCCATTTTTATTTTTCATATTATCATTAATTTCTCCATCAGAATAATAACTATTATATCTTGGAGTTTTATCTATTTCTTGCATTTCTATTAAACATTGCTTTAAATATTCAATTGACAAATGACCTTCAACAATACCATATTTTCTTACTTCATCTTGCAAACTAAATATAGATTTTTGCTGTCGATACATTTCTTCATACATAGGTTTAATTTCTTTCATTAATTCTTCATATTGTTGCCTTAATTCTTTTGCAGATTCCGTATAATTGTTAACTAAAGTTCTAATATCTTTAGGATTTAACTTTTGTCCTTCCATATTTTATATCCTCACTTTTTTATATTTAGATCAAACAGACTTTTCATGTTAATTTTAATACTACATCTAGTACATATAATATTTTAATCTAACAATTCTACTTCGTCTTCCACTTCTTCATTAATATCCCTATTCAACCAATCACAATATTTCTGACATTCTTCTTTTGACTTAAACAAAGTATCATGTTTTTTAATATTATCAGCAATTGTTTCATCAAATACATCAATAAAATGCGTAAATTCTAATTTACTCCATTTATAATCATCATCACTTTTACTTTCATATTTTGGAGTAATACCAAACTTATTATCATAATTATTTTTCCATAAACTTAATACTTCTATTACAGTATGTTTTGGTTCATATATATTATATTTTCTATTACACAAACAATCTTTCTTTATTTTATCACCATAAGGTGAAGTATAAATAATTTTCCTGTCACTATCACATTTTTCACATTTTTTAACTTTTTTATATGTATCATCTGCATAATATCCACTATAATTATCTGTAAATGGTTTTAGTAATTCTGAAAACTTTTTACTATAAAATTGACGTTCTAATATTCTTTCTTTTTCTAATAATTCTCTTTCTTTTATTGCTACTTGGTGTTGCTTATCACTTAATTTTTTATATTCTTCCTTTAATTCTTCATTCTCAATTTTAATTTTTTCAATCTGATATTTTGTATTTTCAGTTAAAGCATTTTTCATCTTATTTAAATATTCTGCAAATATTTCATCTGCGATTGATGGTTCATAGTAGGGTTCTTCATAGTAATCGTACATAGTATATTCTCCTTTTATATATATTTTTATTCTATTATTCACACATTCTCTAATATCTGTTTTGCTTCTTCAATACAATCTATTCTTGCTTTTTCTATATCTATTTCCATTAGTTTAATTGCTTCTTCAACAATTTCTTTACTTTTATTATTTAATACTTTAAGCACATAATTTTTAATAATTGGACTTCCAACACTATAAGCAGAAGAAGAACCATAATAACCGTAACAAGAATGAATTGAAATTTTCATATCTATGTCCCATATTTGACGATCATAGAATCTAAATGTGCCTTTATCATTGCGATGATCTGGTTCACCTTTCCCGTTTCTGCCTAAAGATAAATGTAATTTTTCTATTGCTTTTGTATTTTCACTTTTAACTTTATTATAAACGTCAATTTTACTCATATTTTACATTCTCCTTTTTATTTATTTTATTATATTAAATCATTGTAAAAGATAAGATTTATAACAACTTAATTTTCAACAATCTGAATAGCATCAACTGTTTCAGGTGAATATTCCATAGCAAGTAGAAAATTTTTGAATTCGTCAAATAAAAATTCAAATTGATTCTTTTCAAGAAATACAGCAGTTGTCACAGTTTTGATAAGTCTACTTTCTTGTCCGAATTCATCTATGAACGTAAAGTCAATTATTAATGTTGGTTCTTCCAAATGTATTTTTCCTCCTTTCTGTTTATATTATATAATTATTTTTATATTCTGTCAATAATTTTATTTAAAATACTCCAAATAATCTCAATAAATATCCTACTATTGCTACAGGAATACTAATTTCTCCTAAAAATAAACCTATTAAAACATCTGCCCAAATTGGAATAGATTTACCAAACCAAGATAATATTTCTATAACAGACCATGCTCCTACTGTAATATTAATTGTTATTACTATGAGAAATGCAATTAAATATCCCATAAATTTCACCTCCTAACTTTATAAATTTAGAGATTGATCATCTTATTTAAGATTACTTAATTGATTCATAATATTTTGAAATGCATTCCATTCTGGATTAATAATTAAACTAGGTAAATCCATCACACAAGATATTAAAGCAATTATTCCAGCAATACTTAAACATATACCTATAATACTCCCCATTACACAAGTGCCTTCATATTTATCAAATAATTCTTTTTTATAAACAATTTTAATTAATTTATATTCTAAAAAGAAGAATAATGATATTATAAATATTAATAATACATCTTGAAATATTTGTACTTTAACATCTAGCATTGCCCATTCCCATATTTTTACACTAGCGACACCTAATTTATTACCAAGTTTATTTAATAATTCCGGTAATTTATCCATCATTTGAGACATTTTTTCTTCCATAATTATTTTCTCCTTTATAATTTATTTTATTATATTTTTAATTTCATCTAAAGATAATTCCAAACCATTAAAATTAATTTTAACTTTATTTAACGGAACAGCACTTATACAAAATTTACACATCTCAAATGATAATAATGATTTAATATAAATATCTTGAATAAATTTTTCAAGATTATCTTTTCTTAGTCTATATTTACCAATTATATTTATTGGTTTATATGTATCTGATTCTGACTTATAAATTAAATATTCATCATACAAAAATTCAACATCTTTAATATTAACTAAAATTGTATTCATATTATCTACTTCAATACATATTAGCGTATTTTCGTTTGCACTCATTTCTATTTGATTTGGAATACCATATATCCCTTTAAACACTCCGTTAATAATTTTTACTTTTTCATTTGATTTAATAGTTTTTATTCCCATAATACATATCTCCTTTTTTAATTATTTCACTAATTCTTTTAACTTCTTCTGACTACTTTTAATAATTGCCTTGGTATAAGCAATATCAATTCCTTTGTCCATATCATATTCATCACTTTCCATACATTTAGCAATACCCTTACATCCATCATCGAGAATTACAATAATTGTATTTCCATTAATTATTAATTTATATGATTCACTGCCAGAATCAATTATTTGATCTATGACTTCATTATTATGTTTTATTTTCCAATTAATTTTATGAGGAATCATCTCATATGTATATACTTTATTTGTTGATTTCTGTATCTCTTGTTTCTGTACTTTTTTAATACTATCAATTTCTTTTGCTATTTCTTTTACCATTTCATTATATGTATTGCTAAATAAATATATTTTATATGTATTATTGTTTTCTAATACATATATTATTGAATTATCTTGTTTATGTTTTCCTATTCCAACTATTTTATATATTCCACTTTCCATACTTTTATTTGAAGTATATCTTTTACCATAATCTAACATATTATTTTCTTGAAAAAATGCTGAATAACTAGAATAACAACCACCTACAAATCCTGTTCCATTATATTTACTAGTCAATTTTACTGTATCTCCTATTTTAAATTCTACTTTATCATTTTTAAATATTTCTTCTTTAATATCCTTAATCTCCTTAGCTTCTTCCTTAATCAATTCAAAATAATTTTCAAATTCATTAATATCAATACTTAAATATACATTATCTCCTTTGCATTTAATAACATTATTATTTACTTCAACAATTTCAAATTCCATACCTATAAAATCTAATCCATATTCTTCTATTACCTTTGTTTGTTTACATTCCATTCCTGTTTGAATTTTCATAATATCATTCTCCTTTTATATGTATTTTTTATATCATTACATTTTCACTTCAATCTCAATTGGTTCTTTAAGTTTTTTCAACATTTCCTTAACTATTTTATCTTTGTTATTATTTTTTGCTTTTTTCATTTTATCCTCAATAACTTCTCTCATTAATTTTTCTCCAGACATTTTTATTTTATTAATATCTGATAAATAATTAATTACTGCATCATAGAATTCTTCAGATGTTTTATCCCAATGACTAACAACAATATTAGAATGCCGATAAAACCATTCGTCTTCCATTTTAAGATATAATTCTAACCATGTACTAAAACTGTTTTCATGTAGATATAACTTTATTTTTCCTTTCAAATTATAATCTCCTTTCTTTCTAAAATCATGACAAAACAATAATTTATTCAAATATTGATGTTCACAAACTCAGTAATATCAAGGGTTTGTGAATTTGATTAATTATAAAAACCTCCCCAATATAACAATCCATTAACTAATATCACTCCTATCAAAGTAGTAAAGAAATTTTCATTTTCTGTTTTTGGTTTACCATGTTCAACCATAGACATACCTAATACTATACTAGTTAATATTAAATTAATTATTTGTGGAATTCCAAAATGCATAATATATTCTCCTACTATGTATTATTATTTATTTTTATTATTCTAATCTTACCATATCTTATTAATACAATCATCAAACTCTTTTCTAACTCTTGAATCCATTTGAATTAACATAAAAATCTCACATAATGCTTTTTTAATTTCACCATCTGTTTTAGCATTTTTAATTTTTTCTACCAACTGTTCTAGCATATTTTTCACCTCATTCTTTTTCTAATTTCATTCAATAATTCTTCATCACTAAATTGTAATAAACTAATTTCTACTTCTGGTTCTTCAATAACCATAAATACATCAAGATTTATTTTATTTAATTCCAATTTTCTTTCAAATAATCTTAATTCTTCTTTACCTAACCATTTGATCCACTTACCACATTTAGAACAATATAATCCTGTTTGCGTATTATTCTTTTTAATAAATGTAAATGTTCCACTACACTTACTACAAATAAAATTGTTAATTAGATTATCCATAATTTTAATCTCCCTTATAAAATTTTATAACCACAAATATCATCAATTACTTTCCCATTAACTTATTTGTTTTCTCAACTGCTTCACTAATAATACTATTTACATTTATTATTTCACATGGTTCTTTTCCCTGCAATTTTTCAAATTCATGTTTTAATTCAGATATGATTTGCATTATAAATAATCCATCAAATAATCCTTTATGTCTATAATCATAACTTATATTTTCTGTAATCATATCATATGTAATTTTAAATGATGTACCATGTTTACTTAATTTTAATGTTCTTTTTGATAATGTATTTTTTCTATAACCTTTCTTAAAACACAAATCTTTAAATAATTCAGCATTATTTTTCTGTTTTTCTGTAAAACCTTTAAATCTAGGTGTTTTAATACCTCGTAATTTATTCATTTTTTCTTCTTCTGATAATCCTTTAGATATATTGTCTAATTCTTTTGCGTGAACAATTCCCCAAGTTAAAGTTTTATCGTCGTTTGGAGGGTATACTATATAAATTTCCTCTCCATCTAAAGCATACTGTCCACATATTTTACATCTTTCATTCCAAGGATGTTTACTTATTGTTATTTTTCTTAATCCCATATTATAATTCCTTTCTATATTTATTATTTAACTTAATTTACCAACCAATTCTATTATTTGCTTTAACGTCATCCCTTCTATCTCACAATCTAATAAAATATCCTTCTATTCCTTTTTATTTGTTATTATATTTAAACTTAATGTATAGCAAAATACCCGATTACGTCCAGCAACTCACGGTACGGTCTAATTTAGTTCTACCATGTCACCTCTCATCTATTGCATGGATTTCCCTGGGAACAGGATACTTGTCTGTTAATCCTTACTAAATCAAATAATCCCCACTGGTTTGCCGTTTGCTATACAAAATTTTAATTAAAATTAACGATCTTCATTATTGCATTGGAATCCTTTTACTCCGTAATTATCATTATCGTCTATATCCCATATAATTAACCATTTTAATTTACAATTATTACATATAGTTTCAGATTCCAAATAATCTATTTCAATTATTTTTAATTTTTTACCACAACTAGGGCAAAAAGCAATTGGTATATTAGTTAAATTAAATTTAATTTTACTTAAATCCATATTTGTTCCTCCTATGTATTTATTTTTATTTACAGTATTATTATATTTATATTTTATTACTTTGTCAAGCATTTATTTAACATTATTTAAACAAATTAATAATAAATATTTTACAAATCATACTTCTCCCAAACGGGCAAACTAATTTTATTCTTTTCAATAATTTCTATCTTGCCATCTTCTAATCTTTTAACAACAATTTTACCATCAATTGTTTCACCGACTATTCTACAAATATCTCTATTACAAAATCCAACATTAAAAATATTAACATTTATTTTAACTATTAAGTCTATATTTTCTAAATATTTACCTTGAATTCTTTCACCGTTTATAATCGCAATAGTTGGACAAATTGGTTGATTGTTAATATAGTTTTTAATTTTATTTTTCATTAAATTTTTCATAATTATTCCTCCCTAATATTTTACTTAAAAATCCATCACTTAAATCATTTAATCTATCGTATAAATTTTTCATCTTTTTATTATTATCTATTCCATAAAAAGAATCATAATTTAATAAATAGTTTAACATATCTGATTTCTTATTGTAAATAACATGATTAGAAATATTGTTTATTTCATTTGTTTCTATTAAATTAATAAAGTATTCTAATAGTTCTATTAAATTATTTGCGTGATTTTTATGATGAATACTTTCATATTTCATAATTAATCACTCCATTTTAACTTTTGTCCACACTCACAAACTTTCAAACCATAATAATGTTTATAATATCCATCACCAATACTTTCACTTAATTATTTTTTAGGTATTTGCTTTTCTAATGCCTTTACCACTAATTCATACGCTTTAACCAAATGTTTTCTAGGCTTAAAATCACCATTTGACATACCTAAATTTATTTGTTTTTGTAATAATTCTATTGCTTGTTCATATGTCATATTATTAATTTCTTTATCAGAACTTTTCCAATTAATTTGTGTTTCTTTCATGGTTTTATTCTCCTTTTATTTTTCATTAATTCAATAAAATATTACCCAAATAAATAATCTCATTTTCTTCAATAAAATTATTCATGTCATTTTCACTTCTAAATTTCTGACAAAATATTTCATCTTCAAAATTTGCATATATTAACATAATCATATTTTTATTGTCTCCTTTTATTTATTTGCTACTTCATAAAATTCAACCTTACATTCACAATCATTCTTCATATACCATCCACCAAAATGTTTAACTAATTTCTCAATAATTTCACATGAACATCCATAATATCCTAATGACACAACATTTACTAAACCTTCATACTTTGTATCAGACATATAATCATGAGAATTCATATATAAATGCATACTACGACTTTCATTTTTATAACTAAAATTAATGTAATGACTATTGTTGTTTTGTGTTTCTGTGGTTGCATTAATGTCAATATTTTTCTTGATATAATTGTGAATATTATATAATCCTATATTATTTTTTAAAATTCCAACTGTACTTATTGCCATGATATTATCACTCCTTTAATAATAAATAATTTTTAATATTTCTTACCATTCTCAAGATTATACATCTGCTTACCCTTAAAAGTTACTTTATTACCTTCTCTTTTATAATTCCAATTGACTACGACCATACCTTCTT
>Ga0209728_1001892_pt1 | contig 11581 bp, 8 predicted proteins | sample RifGroD1_FD_183997 | JGI IMG/M metagenome (GOLD analysis project Ga0209728, IMG submission 183997) | Groundwater microbial communities from Rifle, Colorado, USA - Groundwater D1 (SPAdes) (version 2) | ecosystem: Environmental > Aquatic > Deep subsurface > Groundwater | place: Rifle, Colorado... | reverse complement strand
TAGTAGATAAAAAGGAAACACAAATTGCTAATATAAACACTATTTTTTAAAAGGAAGGTGATCAATTGATTGATAAAGATTACCTTCTTGAAAATATCACAGAAGAGAATGTATTAAATATATTAGCAGATTTTAATATTGCACCACATACAACAAAAAATAATGAAATATGGTTTAAAACTGTTTGTCATAGTGGAGAGAGTAATAAACTTTGTTATTTTAGAGATTCAAAAACTTTTTATTGTTTTACTAATTGTGGTTTTATGAATATATTTTCTTTTTTAATGAAAATAATTCATGCTAGTTTTACAGATGTATTAAAAATAATTGCTAAAGAATTGGGTATAAACAATAGGCAAGGATTTAATAACCAAATTTATAATAAAGAAATAAGAAGTGAATTTAGTACAATTAATAAATATCTATCTATTAGAAGAAAAAAACATAAAGAATTAATTCATTTACCTAAAATAAACAATCCAAATATTTTAAATTATTTTGAAAATAATGTATTTTATCAAGGGTGGATAGATGAAGGTATTTCTATTCCTACAATGCAAAAATTTGGAATAAGTTGGTACGAATCAGGTAAATCAATAATAATACCTCATAAGAATATTAATGGTGAAATTATAGGAATTAGAAGAAGAAGTAGTTTACTAGAAGAAGATAAAGACAATAAATATATGCCATTAATATTAGAAGGAGAAATATATTCTCATTCTCTAAATATGAATTTCTATGGATTATGGGAGCATTTAGAAGCAATAAAAAAATTTAAAAAAGTTGTAATTGTTGAGAGTGAGAAAAGTTGTATGTTAGCACAAGAATTCTATGGTGACAATGCTTTTGTTATTGCAACGTGTGGATTTAATATATCAAATTGGCATAGAGATATATTGTTAAAATTAGGAATTAAGGAAATTATTTTAGGCTTCGATAAGGATTTCAATATTTTGGAATTCGATGAGTATGATGAAAATGATCCAGAGTATTTGAAATTTACTAGATATGTAAATCGGATTAATTCATTAGCACAAAAATTTACATCATTTTTTACTACATATGTATTATGGGACACTGATAGTAAATTATTAAATAAAAAAGATTCTCCATTTGACCAAGGAAAAGAAGTTTTAGAATATTTAATGAAAAATAAAATTGAAATAACGACAAATGATATAAATTAAAGGAGGAATAATTTGAAAAAGTTATTATGGAATACAATTCACAAAGTAAATTTTAACAAAGAATATGATTATTTAGAGACAATTCTATCTGCCGTAGGCATTAAAGATATTGAAAGTTTCCTTAATGTAAATATAAACCATACATATAATCCATTTCTATTTAGAAACATGAAAGAAGGATTAGAATTATTACATAGAAGCTTAGGTAAAAAAATAGTTATTAAAGTAGATAGTGATGCAGATGGTCATACATCTTCTGCATATAAATATCAATTTATAAAAGATATTTCACCTGAAACTGAAATTATATGTAAATTTAATTTTAAGAAAGAGCATGGATTAATATATAAAGATGTAGAAGGAATAGAAGATTTAAGTTTAATAATTGTTCCTGATGCTGGATCAAGTGAAGAAAGTATTAAAGAGTATGAAGAAATTAAAAATAATATGAACGTACCTATTCTAATTTTGGATCATCATGAGATATGTAAAGATATTTATAATTGTGAAAATGTAACTTTAATAAATTGCATGGATGGTCATTATCCTAATTCTAATCTTTCTGGTGTTGGAGTAGTACATATGTTTTGTTTGGCATATTGTGAAATGTATGGAATAGATAAAAAAATAACGAATAAATATTTAGATTTAGTTGCATTAGGAATGATTGCAGATATGTGTGATATGAGAGAATTAGAAACTAGATATTATACTTTAGAAGGATTAAAAGAAGAAAACAGAAATAATTTACTTATTAAAGAAATGGCAGAAAAATATGCTGAAGAAATGAAATTAGGGCATACCATTACGACATATGGATGGGCAATTGCACCAAAGATTAATGCTACTTGTCGATATGGAAAAGATGATGAACAAAGAGATTTATTTAGAGCATTAATAGGAGAAGTAGAAGATAGAGAGTATCAACCAAGAAGAAAGAATAAGAATGATCCTAAACCATTAATTGAAATTCATTCACTACAAAAAACTATGGCAAGAGTAGCAGGAAATGTTAAAGCAAGACAAGATAAACAAGTCAGAACATTCATGGAGGAAATTGATAAACAAATTATTGAACAAAAATTAGAGAATGATAAAGTTATTATATTAGATGGAACGGATATATTAGAAAAGAAATCTGTTAGTGGATTAGTTGCTAATAAATTAGTTTACAAATATAATCGTCCTATTGTAATATTAAAAAGACAAAAGAAGAATAGTGAAATCTTTGGTGGTTCTATTAGAGGATATGAAAAGGGAAGTATTAAGGATTTTAGACAATTTCTAGAAGATACAAAATTATTTGAAAAGGTGGCCGGACATAGCAACGCTGCTGGGGTCGAATTAAAACAAGATAGAGTTCAAATTGTAAGAGACAAATGTAACGAATTGCTTAAAAATGAAGAAATTATTACCACACATGATGTTGATTATGAAATATCTGCTGATAAACTTTCACCTAAAAATATCTTAGAAGTAGCTAATGCATATCAAATATGGGGAAACAAAGTTAATGAACCAACATTTGCAATCACTAATATAGATATAGTAGGCAAAGACATAGTAGGATATGGAGATAATAATATATTTATAAAATTTACATATAGAGATATTGAATTTATAAAGAAATATTGTAGTAAAGGTGAATATGCAGAAATGTCATTAAGAGATAGAAATATGTTAGGAGAAAATTTAAAATTACTAAGATTAACTGTAATAGGCAATTTTGTTTTTAATGAATGGAGTGGAGTTAAACATCCACAAGTTAAGATTAAATATTATCATGTAGAAGAAAGAAAAAGTAAAATTGATATAGATATTGACGATATATTTTAAAGAATATAAATATAATAATAAAGAAAGGAGGTTTTTATATTTATTCATTACATAATCACACATCATACTCGAATGGTAGTAGAGGATTTGCAGACTCTAGTATAAAACTAAAAGATTTAATTAAAACTGCTAAAGAATATAATTTAAAAGGTGTTTGCATCACAGACCATGAAATTTGTGGTTCATTTGTTAAAGCAAAAAAATTAGAAAAAGAATTAGATTTTCCTGTATTGCTAGGCAATGAAATATACTTAGTTAGTCAAATTCAATCTGAACAATTAAAAGAAGAATATAATAGTGAAACAATGTATTACCCTCACTTTCTTTTAATTGGTTTGGATATGATTGGCAATGATCAAATAAGAGAATTATCTACAATTGCATGGGAAAATGCATACACACAAAAAGGATTGATTAGAACAGTAACACTAATGGAAGATGTAGAAAGAATTATAGGAAATAATAAGGGGCATGTTGTAGGTTCGACAGCATGTTTGGGCAATTCATTAAATCGTTGGATTTTAGATAGAGAATTAAATGGGAATATAAAAAGAGATAGACAAATAGAAAATTATATTAATTGGGGAATTAATACATTTGGAGAAGGTAATTTCTATTTAGAGTGTCAACCTGCATATTCAGATAATATAGAGCAATGGGCAGTAAATAATTATATCTTAAAATTATCAGAAAAATATAATGTTCCATATATTATCACTACTGATTCTCATTATCTATCTAAGGAGTTGCTATCTCTTCATGCTTCTTTTTTAAATAGTGATGATAATGCTAAAGAAAGAGAAGTAGATAAATTTTATGCGACTGCATATTTAATGAAAGAAGAAGAAGTATACGAATACTTTAAACCTTTCTGGACAGACAAACAAATTGCTATAGCTATTGAAAATACATGTAAAATAGGAGATAGAGGAGAAAGGTTTACTTTCAATAAAAAGCAAATCATTCCTAAAATTAAATTTGATGAAAATTGGGAAAAGAAATTTAATAAAAAAATATTCCCTGATATGGAGTATATTCAAAAAACTATTTGTTCAAAATTTGAAGATGATAGATATTTAATGTATTTAGTTCAAAAAGGAATAGAAAAATTAATTCCTAAAGAGGATTATAAAGAAACATTTAATAGAGTAGAAGAAGAAATAGAGCAGTTTTGGAAAGTATCAGAAAAAATAGAAGATAGATTACATGGTTATTTTATTACTGTTGCTAAAATAATAGATATTATATGGAATGAAGGAGATAGTATTGTTGGTGTCGGAAGAGGTAGTGTAGTTTCTAGTATTATTAGCTATCTTCTTGAAATATCACAAATTAATCCTTTAAAAATGCCAGTAGATATGCCATTCTATAGATTTATTACTGAATTCAGGAGTGAGCTTGCGGATGTGGATGTAGATTCCCAAAGTGATAAAAGAGAACAAATATTTAATGCTGTTAAGAATTATTTTAATAGTATAGGTGGGGATGTAGTAAATTGCTGTACTTATACTACACTTTCAGCAAAGGCAGCAATACAAACTGCATGTAGAGGATTAAAAATAGACACTGACACAGCACAAATGATGTCTTCAATGATTCCAATCGAAAGAGGTTTTGTATGGTCATTAAATGATACTTATTATGGTAACGAAGATAAGAATAGACCACCTGTTAAAGAGTTTAAAAATGAAGTAGATAAACATGATAAATTATTAGAAACTGCATTACTAGTAGAAGATTTAATTATTAATAGAAGTATTCATGCTGCTGGAGTGTTTATTGTAAATGATGATTTTCATAAATATAATGCCATTATGAGGAGTGCAAAATTAGTCAGAACTAGTCAATGGGATTTACATGATTCAGAAGAATTTTACTTAGTTAAATACGATCTTCTTACAACTAAAGCATTAACTAAAATTAGGAAAACATTAGATTTTTTAATTAAAGATAATTTAATAGAACAAGGAGAAACATTAAAAGATACATATAATAATTATATAAATCCTATGAATATGCAATATGATACAGAAAAAACTTGGGAATTAGTAGGTAATAATGAGATTATAGATTTATTTCAATTTGATACTGATATATCTGTTGATGCACTTTCAAAAGTTAAACCTCAATCTATGATTGAATTAGCACAGACTAACTCATTAATGAGATTACAACAGCAATTTGGAGCAATAGAGTCACCTACTGAAACATATGTAAGATTTAAAAACGATATTAGTGAAGCATATAAAGAGATGGATGAATATAACGTACCTAAAAAGGATCAGAAAATACTTGAAAAAGTATTAGGAGATTTTAAGTTTGTTGCAGATACTCAAGAAGCAATTATGGCATTAGTAAGAATACCAGAATTAACAAATTTTACAGTAAATGACAGTCACAAATTAAGAAAAGCAATTGGGAAAAAAAGTGAGTCTGTATTTGAAGAAACAAGAGTGATGTTTTATGAAAAAGGTAAAGAGTATAATATTAATATTAATACTTTAAATTATATATGGGAAGTACAAGTAACTAGACAAAAAGGATATTCCTTCAGCATTTTGCATTGCATAGCATACACATTCATAGCATTACAAGAGTTATATTTATATCAGAATTATTCACCTATCTATTGGAATACTGCATGTCTTACAGTAAATGCAGGAGCAGACGATGAAGACCATGACAAGACTACTAATTATGGTAAAGTGGCGAAAGCAATTGGTGATATTCAATATAAAGGAATTAAAGTAGCACTTCCCAATATAAATACTGCAACTTTTGGATTTAAACCAGATGTAGAAAATAATCAAATTATATTTGGATTAAAAGGAATTTGTGGCATAGGAGATTCTATAGCAAAAGCAATAATTGAGAATAGACCATATGAAAATTTAGATGATTTTTTAAATAAGATGAATAAATACAAAAATGCAGAAGAAGAAAATAAATTTGGTGATAGTGCTGCTATTACTCTAATAAAATCAGGTTCATTTGATGAATTATTAAATATAGATAGAATAGACATAATGAAATTATTTATTGAGAAAATTTCAAGTCCATTAAATGAATTGAAAATGAACAACATAGAAACTTTAAAGGAATTGAATTTATTAACTAAAGACCAGATTGAATTTGAATTAAGATTATATAAATTTAGAAAATATTTATATACATCTAGATTCTTTGTAAAACAAACAGGTAAAAGTGATTCAACTAAATATTATATATTAGATAGTAAATTTGCCGAGCCATTTTTCTTTCAATATTTTGAAACTAATATGATAGAAGATAAAGATTATGAATATGATGAAAATGGTAGTGTATTAGTAAAAAAAGGTAGTTTAGATAGAGAGTATAATAAATTAATAGCAAAATTTAAAGAATATATATCAAATAATGAAAAATTAATTAATGTAGTAAACGAATATAGATTTAATATTTTATGGGATGAAAAAGTAAAAGGTACAATATCTAAATGGGAGATGGATGCACTAAGTTTTTATTATCACGAACACGAACTATCACATGTCAACAAAGAGAAGTATTTAATTAGTATATATGAAGATTTACCAAGAGTGCCTATAGTTACTGAAAAATATATATATAAAGGATTAGAAAGACCAAGATTTAAACTTTGTAGAATTTGTGGAACTGTATTAGACAAAAACAAAACAAAACATACTGTAACATTATTAACACCTACAGGAATTACTACAATAAAATTATATAAAGGACAATTTGGATTTTATGACAAGCAAATTTCACATACTTTTGAAGGAGATACAAAGAAAACAGTATTGGAAAAATCATGGTTTTCAAGAGGTAATAAATTATTAGTCACAGGATACAGAAGGGATGACCAATTTGTACCTAAAAAATATATTGATTCAGCATATAGACACACATTGCAATTAATTAAAGAGATTGATGAACAAGGTGATTTAATATTACAAACTGAAAGGGTAAATGTAGATGAACTTGAATAATAATGGTAATGGAATAATAAAAGTTGAGGCAAGACATGAATTTACTCTCTTCCCTAAATACCCTATTGTATTGGGGAAGGGAGATGATAATTATGGAATTGTTAAATGGTCTATTTCAAATGTGATTGAAGGTGAACCAATTGCTGATAAGAATGATTGTATTACTGTGACTGGTGGTTATGATGAAGAAATAGACAGTTTAAAAACTTATACTATACTAGCAAAAGAAATTGAACATTCTCAATATGGGAAACAATATCAACTTATTTTTATTGGAGAAATATTAGATTTATCCAATGTAGGGAATCAAAAAGCATTTTTAAAAACATTCCTTACAACTGGTCAAATAAATGAAATGTTTAAAGTATTGGAAAATCCTTTAAAAACTATTCAAGAACATGATATTGAATCTTTAAAAAAAGTACATGGTGTAGGTGACTATATAAGTGAAACAATAATAAGAAGATATGAGAAAACTAAAGATTATTGTAATGTTTATTTAGAATTAGATGAATTAGGTTTAACTCCTAACTTTATTCAGAGATTAATTAAGAAATATAATAATCCAAATAAAATAATTAAAATAGTAAAAGAAAATCCATATCAGCTAAGTTTCGATATTGAGGGAATAGGCTTTAAAACCGCTGATAAAATTGCTTTAAAAAATGGTATGAATGAAAAATCTCCAGAAAGAATAAAAGGGTATATTAATTATTTATTAAATGAATTAGGAGAAAAAGGGAATTCCTTTATTACTGCTGGAGAATTAGCTGCATATATATATGATGAATTTGATGGAATGGAAAATATTGTTGAAGTTTATATAGATGAAGAAGGAAATAAAACTACTAATATCGGAGTAGCAATTGAAGAATTAGAGAAACAAAAAATAATAAATATGGAAAAAAATGAAAAGAAAACACAAAGAAGAGTATATCTAAAGAAATATTGGGATTTAGAAAATGCAGTTGCTAAAGAATTAAAAAGGATAGGGAATGCTAAAAATGAATTTGAATTTGTTGATTGGCAAGATGTAGTTATAAATCAAGAATTAAAACAAGGATGGAAATTTACATCTGAACAAAGAGAAGGTATTAAAGAATGTTTAGATAATCAAATAATATTTATTACAGGATTGCCAGGTTCAGGTAAATCAAGTGTTCTTACAGGTGTATTGCAAGCACTAAGATGTTATGAAGGTAAATATTCTTTTGCTCAATGTGCATTAGCAGGTCGTGCAGGTGCTAGAATGCAAGAAATCACAGGCGAGGAAGGAAGTACCATATATAGGTTGCTAGGCTATAAACCAGGGAAAGGTTTTAAATTTAATAAAGGAAATAAATTGCCATATGACATCATAATTCTTGATGAAATTTCTTTAGTAGGTGGAGAAATATTCTTATCGTTAATAGAAGCAATTAAAACAGGATCAAAATTAATTTTATTAGGTGATATGCATCAATTAAGTGCTATTGGATGCATGAATTTGGCAGAAGATATGTATAATTCAAAATATATTAAAGTTGTTGAATTAACTAAAATACATCGACAAGCACAAAAATCAGGCATTATTGTTGCTGCACGTAATATTAAAGACAATGAAAAAATATTTGACAATGAATTTACTGGTAAATTGACTATAGGTGAATTACAAGATATGCATTTCTCTATACATCAAGATAAAGATGAAATAAGAAAAGATGTAATTGAACATTTTAAAAATTATTGGAATAGTAATATAATTAATGATATTATGGATATTCAAATTTTAGCACCTGTAAAAGAAAGAGGAGACGCATGTGTATTTAATTTAAATTCAGATATACAGGAAATATATAATCCTCCAAATAAAAATAAACCAGAATTAAAAATTAAAATTGACAAAGATAAATTTTTTATTTTGAGAACAGGTGATAAAGTAATGAATTTAAAAAATAATTATAAATTATTTAATATTAATGGAGAAGAAGCATATGTATTTAATGGATGGATAGGAACACTAGAAAAAATCAATACATGGGATAACTCAGCTATAATATATTTTCCTATTATAAATGATAGGATATTATTTGATTTCAGTACATTAAAAGAAAATATTACACTAGGCTACGCAAGTACAGTTCATAAGATGCAAGGAAGTTCTAGTAAAATAATTATAGGTGTAATAGATTATTCAACACCCCCTCTAATGAGAGTGAAAGAATTGGTATATACATTATTAACTAGAGCAGAAAAAGAATGTGTTTTAATTGGTCAAAATAGAGCAATTAATGATGCAATTAAAACAAGTGGAGTATCTAATAAGCAAACATTTTTGTTTGAATTATTGTATCAAGGAAATAATAAAAAAGAGGTGGCTTAGATAGTTAAATTTAATGATTTAACAGGAATGCAATTTGGTAAATGGAAAGTATTAAATAGAGTTGAAAATAATAAATGGGGACAAACACAATGGCTATGTCAATGTAATTGTATTTTACAAACACAAAAAATAGTTATTGGAGCATCTTTGATAAATGGTAATAGTCAATCATGTGGATGTATTAATAAAGAACCTAAAAAATTAAAAAATACATGCGATATGTGCAATTCATCAAAATCTGTAAGTTTTAATCAAGAACATAATAAATATTTATGTGGGAAACATGCTATTCAATTAAAAAGACATGGAAGAATATTAGAAAAAACTAGATTTGATAGTAATGAAATAATTATATATAAAGAATTAAATTATGCAGAAATTATATTATTGGATTTTCATCAAAAAGAAACAGGAAGAGCGACAATAGATTTAGAAGATTTAAAAAAATGTAAAAACTATAAATGGAGAATGGACGATCATGGATATGCTATTACAACAATATGTAATGACGATAGAAAATATAATTTATTATTACATCATTTAATATTGAATAGAGAATTTAATGAAGTTGTTGACCATAAGGATAGAGTTAGATTGAATAATAGAAAAAATAATTTAAGATTCTGTGATAATTTATGTCAAAATGCACAAAATGCATCTATTCAATCAAATAATACAAGTGGATTTATTGGTGTTAGTTTAAATAGAAAAGGAGATAAATGGAGATCAAGAATTCATTTTAATAATACTGAATATTGTTTAGGAACGTATGAAAATAAAGAAGATGCAATAATAACTAGAATAGAAGCAGAAATCAAATATTTTAAAGATTATCGTAATCCTTATAATGAAATAGAATTCATAAAAAGATATGGTGAAGAAAAAATATTAAAATTGCTTAACAAAACATAAAAATAATTGTTGACAATCACCAAATAATCAATTATACTATAGTCAATAGAAGAGATAATCATTCATCATAATTTACATAATTTATAATATCACAATCACATCAACAAAAATTATCTCTTCCAAATCACCTTAACACTATCTTAACATTAAATTAACAAATCTTAACATGAAAATCGAAGCATATACTCGAAAACAGAAGATAATCGAATCATAAATCCTAAATATCAGCATGAAATTGGGTTTGGTCACAATATTTGAGAAAAGGAGAGATAAATATAATTACCAGAGGAAAACGTAGTTTAAATAAACCTTATGATGATGCTATGACACAACAAGAGAAAGATAAAATTGTAGAATATCTTGATAAATTAAATCCAAAGTTTCTATTAGGAGAAAGACTATGGAATGGAATACCACTATATCAAAAATTATATCTTAATATATTATGGAAAGCAAGAAAACTAAATCCAATTTATTTTAGGAGAAGGTAAAATATATCTTGACAGAATATAAAAATAATTGTATACTACATATAGAAAACCAAATAGAAAGAAGGAATAAATCATACGCAAACTTAAAAATACTCATTTAGACAAAAAATATATTGATGATGAAGAATTGGAATTAGAAAAACAATACATAGATGATAATAACGATAATCAAAACGAAGAATCCACAACAAACAAAGAAATTTGTCCTAATTTTATTTTAAATATTATTAAAAAAGAATGGGATGCAAGTTATGGAGAAAAAATATATGGTGAATTTCCTGCATCTACATGTAAATTAATTAAACCTCAAAAGGATAAACCTGTAATTGTTGGTTGTCGTGGTTATATAAAAGAATGTGACAAGAAGGAATTAGAAAAGAAAAAGAAGGATAAGGAAAATAAGAGTGAGAGTAAACTTGCATTAGAGATAGAAAAAGTTAAAAAGAATCAAAAACAGAATAAGAAGGATGAAGGAGAATAGATATGAAAGCAATATTAGAAATGGAAATGCCTGATAATTGTTATGAATGTCCACTAATAGAAGAAAATGAATATTGTGCAAGTTGGTGTAAATATAATCAAGAAGTATGTATAGAACCATATTTAAAAAGAAATAATAATTGTCCATTAAAATTAATAGATAAAGAAGGAGAATAAAAATAATGAACAATTACTTACAAACAATTATCAACAAATATACAGAATTTAATAAGTATCTTAATTCCATTAATATTGATGAATTTAAACAATTAACAAGAGAAGAATTGATTGAATTTAAAAATAAATTGCCTTCTTATTTTTCAT
>Ga0209728_1001890_pt1 | contig 11588 bp, 30 predicted proteins | sample RifGroD1_FD_183997 | JGI IMG/M metagenome (GOLD analysis project Ga0209728, IMG submission 183997) | Groundwater microbial communities from Rifle, Colorado, USA - Groundwater D1 (SPAdes) (version 2) | ecosystem: Environmental > Aquatic > Deep subsurface > Groundwater | place: Rifle, Colorado... | reverse complement strand
TTTTTTATCTTTTAATAAATTTGGACTTTTCATTATACAACCCAATACTTGACAAGAGGTTCTTTTATCATGATATTTTTCAATTTGTTTCTTAGTTATCTTCATCCTGTTCCTCCTCCCAGTCAAAGTTCAAGGGCAAAGGAGTTTTAGCAATTGATATTTTATCAGCAATCTTGGTTTTTATTTGAATTGATTTTTCATCTCTCTTAAATTCTTCTGCGAAGTCTTGAAGATTAAACATCTTACTATAATGTTTTTTTGCTTTATCATAGAAATATGGGATAATTCCCAATCCAGTATCCTCTAACACATCATTCTCTAAAATTTTATAATAATATTGTAAAGTATAATACATTCCAATATTAGTATATTCATAGTCTGCTCTATAATTTTTCATTTGTTGAAACATCATGCCTGTTGGTTTGTCAATACCATATAACTTACATATATAGTCAAAGAGTAAATCCCAATCATTTTTATATAGAGCAGATTCTTCCTCTTTTGTTTCTAAACAAGTTTTACAATATCTTTTATTATTTTTAACAATTGTTTCATCTTTTGGAAATGATTCTTCACATATAGTACATTTTAATTTCTTAGGTGGTTTGTCTTTTATAACTTTTGTAACCATATAATCACCTCTATTTTAAATAGGGAGTAGATGAAACTACCCCCTATTTTTATAATTTTATATTATTCTTGTTCGTCTTCTAATTCTTCTAAAAATTCCTCTAAATCTTGTTTAATTCTCATTAAAGGTTGCAATTGTTTTTTAGTTGTTTCACTAACTGCAATATCTTCTCCTAAATGTTCAGTTACTATATCTGCATATTCTTCAAGTTTATCAAGCTCTTCAAATTTTGCGAATAATTCACTTATAGACTCTTTTAATTCATCATGCGTAGGTTCTTCGCCTTCATAAATTTCCCTTTGTGCCTTATAATCAACATCGTCTTTTTGTCCTGACATTTCTTTTTCTTTAATTAAACCATCGATAATCACTTTTTCTAAGTTTTCTGCTGTAAAATCTTCAATGTATCGCTCAGTATAGATATTTCTACATCTAGCGAAAAAGTCTTCTGTCTCAGCTAAATATCCACTAGAATTAATGGGATTACCATCTTCATCAACACCATTAGATTTTAAATAAACAACATAGTCAGAATTATTGCGCATTGGAGCAATATTTCTTTCATCACCTTCAATAATATATTTATCTTTATCTTTATCAAATTTTTCATGTCCAAGAAACAATACAGTGAAACCAAGTTTCAATAATTTATTGACTTGATTAAACATTTCGTCTTGATATTCTTGCCATAAACCATATCCACCATTACCAGTTTTAATACTAGACGAACCAAATTTTTCGACTATGTAGTCCCTACACCATCTGCCCATAGTTTCCATTCCATCACAAATGATAGTTACTTGTTCTTGTTGAACAATTTTTGCCCATTTCTTCCCACCTAATGTTTTCAAATGTCCTGTAAAATCACTCCATTTATTAGCTTTTAAAACAATTGCTCCACTAATACCGTTTAATCCTTCTTCAAATGGAATAAAGACTGGATTTTTAAATTTTGATGCTTGATATGTTTTACCCAAATCATTGTATCCATAGATTGTAATGATTTTTCCTCTTAAATCTGTAGTAATCTTGCTAACTTTAGCTTTATCTCTAAAAGTTGTTTCAACCAAACTCAATAAATCGCTAGATACTGCCATTAATAAATCCCCCTAATATTTTATTTAATTATTATTTTTACAAGAAGGAGATTGCTCCCCTTCTTTTATTTCCCAACCTAGAACTTTGGACGCTCCCTTTTAGTTTTTTCCCCACTTGCACTAGTATTTGATCCCTTATTGCCCATACCTTTGCCTTTTTTATTATCTACAATTTCCTCATTCTTTTTCTCTTCGATTGCGACGTCTCTTTCAATTTTTGCTTGTTTAATCAATTCCATATCGAATTCCTTATCTTCATCCTCTTGAATATCTGCTCCAACGACAACTAATTCATTAATATATTCTTTATGTTCTTCTACTTTTGCTCTACCTAAGCCTCCTCCTTTTGTAGTTTTAGTGATAATGGATTTATAATTAATGTCTCCCCATACATTAAGTGTCATTCCTTCTTCAACTTGAGCAAGAATATCTTCTCCAAAATCGAACTCTTCACCATCGTCATTCAAGATGACTCCTACAACAACTTCCATAGGAATAACTTTCCCACCATAAATAGGTGTCCATCCACTTACAATAGCTCTGCCAGTAGGTTCATCTTGTTTTATTTCTTCCTTAACAGAAGTTACGAACATTTCAACATCAAACTTTGCTTTATAATCCTCTGGCTTTATTGAAGAATCTACAGTGATATTGCCAAAACCTAAGTCAATATTCACCTTTGTTTTTACTTCCTCTGTTTCTTTAATCTTAAAAATATCTTCATTAAAGCGAGGAGTAAATTCCTTTTGTCCTTGTATTCTTACCTTTGCAACATTTTCACGATCCTCATCATTTTTACATGATGCTAAAGTTAAATAATCTTCATTAATTAATTTTTGCAATGTCTCAAATGATTTCTTAACTTTACCTTTTTTATTTTTTTCTGCTACAAAAACTTTAATTCGATTTCTGAAAAATCACCAGTATTGATAACTAAAGACCCATTAATATAATTCCCTTCTTTATTTTTATTTAAATTGAGTTTTTGTTCCTTAACTTCTCCGATTAAAGTGATATCGTTAATTGCTTGTCGTAGTTCAGCATTGTTTTCATTGTTTTCCATATGTATAATTCCTTCTTTCAATATTTTTATTTTACTATTTAATGCACATAATCTATTAAAATATAATTGAAAGAAGGTGGAGGCTTACAAATCTTTATAGGTACTTGACCCCATGCTTTTGTTTTAATAAACATCTTTCCTTCCTATTATTTATTATCTCACAACTTTTACATCGAAATTGAATTCTAAACATTTTCTACTAACTAAATAATCACACCAATGCACAAAATGTTGTATTTTACTTTTTGGTTAGTTTATAGGAGCAAATTCACCAAAATATTTTATTTCAGCCTCTTTACGTGCATTAACTGCTTCGTCAAAATCACCAAAAGTACCTAATTGTATTTCTTTTTGATCAACTGTGATTCTAGCTCTCCAAAGATTCATAACGGACTGCCAACCAACACCTGTCACCCCAGAATTGTTGTCGCTTCTTAGTTTTATATTCATTGCATTTTGACTATTTGAAGCAACTCTTAAATTATTTCTTCTATTATCATATCTGTGTCTGTTTTTATGATCAATTTTATTATTTAAACCAAGCAATAATTTATGTAGTTTAATTCCTTTGCCATCTATTCTAGCAACTACATAACCATCTTTGTCAAAATACCATGAATATAGTTCTACTAATTTTGCATCAGTTACATCATAATAAAACTCACGGTTCGTATCAGTATACCCAACTTTATGATCTTCTGAAAATTCAAATTTATTTGGCGGAACCTTACTTCTAATTCTTTCCTTATATAAACATCCACAACTTTGAATTCTATTAGATTTTAAATGAGTACCCCTAACTACTTTGACATTTTTATCAACGCATTGACACTCACACAGCCACATTGTATGACCACTTTTATTTTCTGCTCTTTCAATAACTAATAATTTACCAAATGTTTTTCCAGTTAAATCATTTAATATAATACTATCTCCTTTCTACTTTAACATCGAAGTCAAAGTCTTTAATATATCTCCGAGAACCCAAAATATCACATATATGCACAAAATTTTGTAATTTACCATGTGGTTTTGGTAATATTTCTTTTTTTGTTTTATAATCTTTATTAAACTCTCCCATGTGTGTTTCGATACATCCTAAAATCTTATCCAATATTTCTTTATCCAAAATACTACATAGTTCATTATTATTTTTAATGAACCCTGACATAATTATTGGATGGTCTGTTACGCTATATTTTAAATTATTTAACCCATGTTTTATTCCATCGTGTAAAATTAGAGATGATATAATAATATCTTTTTCATCATCCGTATATTTATTCATCATTTCAAGATTAAGTAATTCTACTGCGAATACTACATTCATTTTAGTATGTCTGACTAAGCCTCCTTCTCCTAAACATACCAAACTATGATATTTACCTGACGAACTAGCAGGAATTGAGAAGAAATACTCTGGTAAGTTATTTAATGCTTTTTCTGTGAATTCTTTGATCTTAGGATTTAATATGTATGAGAGTTCTGTTTTGAAAATATTTAATCTATCCACTCTTTACTCCTTTCATTAACCTCAACTTAATAATTATACCATGAAACCTAATATCATGTCAAGAAATTTTATTTATTACTTCATAACTTCCAAACATAGGATAAAATTTTGATTTCATGCCAAGTACCGAACCCTGCAACGCACTCATAGCTTGATTCTTGGTTTTACACTTTTGAATATTGAGTTGCATATTTGCTAAGTCCATTAATCAATTCTCTAAATTGTGACGAATCTTTATTAGATGAATCAATAGTAATATTAATTGTAATATTTTGGACAGTGTTTTCAACTTTTGGTTCTTCTACATCCTTATCAACCTTCTCACCCTTTTCTACCCAATCCCATTCTTCTGGTTCTGTATCTGATAAAACATCAGCAATAACTTTCACACAAGTATTTAATTGTTTAATTGCTACAATGTCATAAGCTTCATCTTCTGGAGATAAATCTTCATCATAATCATTAATTGATATACAATAAGAACTATATCCTTGCTGAATATCTTCTTTATTGCAGAACATTTTTCCATTCTCAATATCATCTAATAAAGCACACAAATCTCCGTCACGCATTTTGAAAAGCATTGAACTATTTAATTCTGATTTCTTCATTTTAGTATTCCCACTTTCCTCTATGTATGGCTCAAAATCTTCTGGTAAGAAATAATCACCACTATTTGAATCTTTTATAAAATCTAAAACAATGCAATTAGTATCAATTCGTGATACAAATAAATATGGTTGGTTTTTCTTTTTTGCGTAATGCCAATTAACACTACTTTCTAAATTTCCACAATAACTTTTTGAATGAGGTGTTACCATCATGCCCAACTTAATATCTTCTCTTTTCATTCTCTAACTCCTCTCCATCCTAAACACAATTTACATTACAAATTGACTTAATTTTTCTCTTAATTCCAAATGCGAATTAATTTTAGCTTCAGCGTCCTCTTTAACTTGTTTGTGATTCAACAATTCTTGTTCTAATGCTTCGATCTTTGCTTGACTTTGCTCTTTAGATTGAGACAACATCTCATTTGCTTGATCAATTCTAGCTACTGCAATTTTAAATGCTGTTACTGCACTATCTACAATACCTACTGCATTGTCAATCATCATGGAAGGGGTTACTACACTCTTTTTAAACATTTTCATTCTTATTCCTTCTTTCATTTAATTATTATTTTTATTTATTTACACTATTGTATCAATACTGCTGTAATATTACTCGCATCATACAATTCATCAATTTCTACCCAATCAATATTTTCTCCATAATAAGGTGTTTTACCATCGTTAAATTCTTCATCAGTTACTAATACCCTTGATGCTTGTTCTGAAGACTGTCCATGATCTGCTTCTACATAAACAATTGCATTATCCGGGATATCAGATAATAATCGTTTAAGTTCTAAAACATTAAGCATCTATTAACTCCTCTCTACAACCTGAAATAATACACCATTATCTCTTTTTGGTAATCTAAATTTATTTAAAGTATGTAAAATCTCTTGAATGTAATAATACTCACTATCTTCTGCAAGAATAACTCTAAATGAGTCTTTATCAAATGTGTAAAAGTTTTTTAGAAATCTTACTTTTCTCATATGATTATCGCTCCTCTTCTCCCAAAAACAACTCTTTCAATGCTAGAAATGCAACATTGTTAACTAATACTCCACCTTCACATTCATATCCACAAAACTCTAATTGTTCAAAAGCTTTTTTAGGATTGCTTTTAAACTCTTCAATTTTAATACGTGATGTTTTCATGTTTTCACCTCCTCCAATAAATCATTTGAAATAACTGTTTTATGGGATTAACTTAAAACAAACATGGTAGTAAAATGAAGTAAATCGAAGCATTTGTGAGTATGAGATAGGTAATATTTACAAATCGTCTTGTTCTTGTAATTTATCCCATATTTCCTCCAAGTCTAACATTACATTTCCAAATTCTCTAAATGTTCCATCTGTATATTTAATTGCGATACCTAAATTTTCAAATGCTTTTATTAGATCATCCAATTAGTTATTCCTCCTTTCACGAATATTATTATTTTCTACTCACTAAATCTTATATAGTTCCTCCAAAACAACAACTCCGAACTATTTCTATACGCTACTCCATCAATACTATTTTCACACCATTTACGATATGCTTCTTCTGATTTAAATCTAGAATCAATTCTCTTTTTTGCTTTCTTGACTAATGTGACTCCTTTCATATCAGAAATCTTCTGAGACCATTTCTTTAGTTCAAAAATATCAAGATCCACTTCAACCAATCCAATATCTTTTGGTATTAAATCAATTGGAATAGTATTTACAGTGGAAATTATGTAACTAAAAGCAGGAGCACAGCAAAATCCATTTTTAAAATCTGATAAACTTGCTTTTGCTTCGATCCCTTTCATGTCGTAATGAAATTTCCTTGGTGCTACACGAACTTTTTTGATTCCAACGGCATCAATGATTTCTTTTCTCTTTTTACCAATATCTAAGTCCCACATGCCTGATACTTCAGTAGCTAACATTTTATATCCCCATCCAAATAAAATATATTTTGATATTTCTTTTAATAGAAAATGTGTTTCTGTCTCATTTTTAGGTCTATTAAAACTCAATTAAGACTAATCACCTCGATTCCAAGTAAATATTTTTATTTTCTACCGATAATCATTATCAAACTCTGCTCTTACCATAGAATCATATTGTGTAGTAATATAAACCTTATATAGAACATCTTTAAGTTCCTTATCACTCTTAGAATTTTTAATCTCTTCGATCATCAAGTCAATAAAGTGTGTATCTGTTTTCTCTTAGAATTGGTTTAACTTGATTATATGTAAGCTTATTATTAGGATAAGCAACCCATTCTGACCGTCCAACTACTAAATCAGCCATATTTAATTCTCCTTTCTCTAATTTTTGACTCATAATAATTATACTATATTATTATACCAATGTCAAACATATTTTATTTTTATATTTAATAAAATTATCCTTCTTTATACCAATCGCTAATACCCTCTTCTTGCTCTTCACATTTACCGTTCTCGTCCAATACTACAAGTTTATTCTCTAAAATAATAGTACATGAGTCTTCCCAATAATATTTACAATCTGAATTTCTACAATGAATTAACATTAATGTAGCCTCCTATTCTCATTATTTTCTAAATCCACGTTCTTCAAGTTCTCTATAATATCCAACCCTATCTTCATTAAGCATCAATGCCAATTTACATATAGCAAACAACATATTAGAATCTGTAATTGTAATTTCTCCGCATTCTGCTGTGTACTTATGTTTCCACCAATCAAATATACTATCATAATTTAGAATATTATTTCTTCGTAATTCAATAAATATTTGAGATTTATTTTTAGACTCTATTCTGAAAATTATCTTATCTCTAAGCATTTTATTCTCTCCTCTCATTCATAAAATCAATTGAATGTTTACATTTAACTTAACAATTTTCCACAATCTTTACATGCAATCCAACCATAAGGATGAGTTGATTCAGTATGTAAATGACGACAACCAGTACCCTCTTTTCTACATTCGCATTTGTCAGATAATTGTTTAACTTTATCAAGAAACCATTTTTGAAAATCTACTGCATTACCTTCAAAATTCATGTCTGAACTAATTTCTTTTCCACAATACATACAATCATATATAACTGCCATTATTTAATTCATTTCCTTTCAATCTAACATTTGCTTTGATAATTTATTCATATACGGTTCTAGAACATGCTCATAACTGTCTTTACACATTTCATAATTCTCTCCGATAAACATAATATTAGAAATTGGATAATCTTCATGAACAGTCTGACATTGCGAACAATAAAAACTAATTAATGTACTTCTGTGTCTTCTACTGTTGGAATTTGATTCAAGGCATTCTATTGTACTCCCATTTTTAAACTCAATTTTACTCATTATAAACAACTCTCTAATAAACTGATTAATTGTCTCAACTCAATTTTGATATGGTTGTTGTTTTTACTTAGTATATAAATTTTCTCCATTGTAAAATATTAAATCCATTCTATTAATTCTTCCTTTCTTATATTATTTTATATATTTTTGCCAAGGTGAACTTATTGTAATAAAACCAGTATGCAATGAACTACCAACTAAAAGTATTGAAAATAGAAAGATAATTATTTCCCATGTATAGAATTTGTTAAACAACACCAATCCTTTTAAATTTATAAAAAATGATAATATAAATCTTATTACTCCAAATGACAAACAAATTAAAAGAGTTGTCATTGCTGTAAGACTGATGCCATTTAATATTTTATATATCAAAATTATTCCTCCTCCCATTTAAAACTACATTTGGTTTGCTCTGCTAATTCGACAACTGGAATATAGTAATCGTCCCAATTCTTATCAGGTAATTTATCATCTAGAAATCCACCTTCTCTTAACGAATTACGGATACTCATTCCCCAATAAAAATGACTTTCTACCCACCATTTTTCATTATCTTTATTATATGCGTCTAATATACTTTGTGCTGAACCTTCTTTAATAAATATATTTTTTAGATATTCAACAGATTCTTTTAGAAAATCTTGTGGCATTTCGTTTAACTTTTTTGTGTGATATTCATACCAATCTTGAATATTTTCATCATTCATTTTTATTTTCCCTCTTTCACTTAAAATCTTAATTTTAAACGTTGTTTAAAACAATATCATCATCATTTAGTGGTTGTGGGCGAGAAGAAGGATTATAAGTTGTAACAACTCTATTCCAACCGTTACATTCCATATTGGAAATAAGAATATTGTCACTAAAGAGTTTTCTGCTTTTTATTTCTTCAAGGGTAGATACTTCTCCATTGATATAATATGTTGGACTTGATTTAATTACTTTACTATCAAGATCAAATTCTCCTCTACCCTTTGTAGTGAAGTAAAATGCATATGGTTTTGCACCATGACGTTCTGTAATCTCTTTTGCCATTTGAACTGCTTTATTTACATCCCAACTATCAATCTCTTTAATTGTTTCTTCTGCTGTAAATGTTCCTGCACTTAAATATTTAACATAATCTTTTTTCATTGTTATCAATATAATCATCATCCTTTCTATTTACCCTATCAATTGAGTCAATTGATTGTAATGCATTTATTTTCTGCCAACTGATTTTTAATCAATATGATTAAATTTTCTTCTGATATTTTATACCTATCTCCAGACCAAGGATGTTTAATTATAAACCCTTCTCCATCCCAAACCAAGATATGTACTGGAATGCTAATTCCATTTATATCCATACTCATTTTACTCCTCCCATAGAAGAATTATTTCATATTAATTCATCTCCATAAATTTTGCCATGACATTACCCACATAAAAATTAACGTGATAAGAACCCCTGATGCTACGCCATATTCAAAACATTTATCTAGTGTCTCGTTGGTAGTTTTATTAATAATAGTAAACACTATCACATAACTAAAACACCATAATAAAATACATGATAAAATATTAAACAACATTATTAAAACCTCCTTTTCTCTGAATTTATCTCCTGTTACCACAAAAAATTAACATGTGCTTGTATTTATATTTTCTTGTTTTTCTTACAATGCAATATTGATGATATTCTCTTTCTTTCCTTAAAGCTTCTGATATGTCTGCTTCTTTTGTTAAATATGCAATAATTTCTTCAGCCATTATTATTTTACATCAATATAATAAATACTATTATTGGTATAAATTATATACTCCTTTTCAATTATATCTACATTAGTCACTCTAGATGTAGTAATTGGCCCTTCACTAGTCAACATGACTATACTTCTACCAATCAATATATCTTCCCCAAACTCAACTGACAAATTAATAAAATTACTATGTTTATCATTTCCTAAAGAATCAGTAACTTTATTAATAACACCTTTCACAGTTAAAACTTTACCATTGACAACATTGCCTTCATCATCTACATAAATTCTATATAAAGGATTGCCATTGATTCCATACCAACTTCCATTAAGCTTTTCACGCTCTGTTTTGGTTAGTGGCCTACAATCTGACTTGTTAAATTTTACATTAATAAATCCAAATCCTTCTTCAAAACTTCCTATGTAATGATTTTCATCTTCTGAATGAATCCTAATTTTATCATCAATGTCTCTGCCTATATTACCTAATTTATGTATCGCAGGGCTATTTGCTTTAAGAATCATGATTTTATTCATATTCCCCAATTGTCCATATCCTCACTTTCATTATATAATTATTTTAGTATTTAGTCAAGTTTAAATTCTCTTGCATTATTATCAATTCCTAATTGCTCATTAAGTTTGTTATATTTCTTTATATCTTTTTCAAACCATGATGTATCTGTACCGATATAATTCTTTAACCACAAGACACAACCTTCGCTTACTAAAAACGTTAAACACCCGTACAGACATAATTCTTGTGAACCTAATTTTACTTTCTTGGAGAGATGATAATTCCTAGTTAGTTTTCTTTGAACCATTTCGTAGGTGAGAAGTTTATTGCCTTTTACTTTGTTGGTGTAACAATCATATACTTTGTCATGTAATTCTAAAATTTCCATTGTAAGCACTCCCTCCTTTTTTAGTATTTAACAAGGATAGTCTTCGTGTAAGTTATCGTTTTTATCTGTATAAAAGAATCCATTAAACATATTGCTTTCACAAACAATATCATCCAAGGATTCATAATCAATATTATTTTTATTGACATATTCTAATGCCTCTTCTAATTCATCAAAACCTTCACGATTTGGACAATAATAAATATCACCTGTTCTTTCTATCCAACTTCTTGGATGAATCCAATAATGCTCTGAGTATTTAGTTTTCCCATATGTATCACTTTGTATTAATTCTGCCCCACAGTATGGACACTCCATTTAATTATTTTTCCTCCTTTTAGTAATCTCATATTCTATTTCAAATTAATAATTAATAATTAATACCTAATTTTTTATTTAACTCCCTATATTTTCGCATATTAATACCAGGAAAATGAGGTCTATTTTTAAAATTTGGATTGTCTATGTATACAATTACATTATCTTTAACAAACATTTTTAAGTTTCCATAGAAACAAACCATTTTATTTAAATCTTTTGGAAATTGATTAGACAAAAACACATTTCTAGTCAATTTCTTTTGTGCTTGTTCTTTACTTAACTTTTTATTTCCTCTAACATTTTTGATATAGTATTCATATATACCTTCGCCTAATTCATACAGTTGCATATATTTTC
>Ga0209728_1001889_pt1 | contig 11595 bp, 25 predicted proteins | sample RifGroD1_FD_183997 | JGI IMG/M metagenome (GOLD analysis project Ga0209728, IMG submission 183997) | Groundwater microbial communities from Rifle, Colorado, USA - Groundwater D1 (SPAdes) (version 2) | ecosystem: Environmental > Aquatic > Deep subsurface > Groundwater | place: Rifle, Colorado... | reverse complement strand
CCTGTAAGCCATTGGTCGTGTCCCTCTCCTTTTTCAGAAGAAGCAAGATTTATTGTTGTCTTAGTGATTTTAGAATTACAATCATTTATATCTACTGTCATAGGAAATTTACTTGCTCTTATACTTTCTTCTAAGTCATAGACTTTTACATTTTCAATCTTCATTTAATCTCTCCTTTATGCTTCTTTTTCATAGTAGTTTTCCAGACAATTAAGGTCTCTTTCGTATCTAAAATAATCATCCGAACCATTCAGTATAATTGGTATAAAAACATTATTAAGAACTAAACCATAGATATCATCACTAATATTCATATCATTTTCAACAATAATGTTACCCAATATTTCTTGTTCTTGCATTTCCTTTATTTCACCATAGGTATAAAGTGCTATTACATTCATTTTAAGCTCCTCCTGTTTTTCTTTTTCTACTATATCTTATGGTTTTATTTATTATTTGGTTACATTGATTTATATTATATTTTATTAAAACTTTTCACTTTCTTTTATTAATACATCTAGTAAATCGGATTCTTCTTTATTTAATTCTTTAATTCTACCGTTTCTAACAGCACACATACAATCTATTATTATTTGTAATTCATATGTAGTCATTGTAATATTGTAATTATTTATAACCTCTTTATTTAATATTTTCATTTTTTATCTCCTTTCTATAAAATAGTCAATTTATTTTACCAATTCTCATATTCAGTTATATTTAATTCTGCCCCACAGTCACATTTTACTATAGCAACATCTCCTATGCCTGTTGGTATAAATGTATAACTTAAATGACCACCAATAGCTCCTACATATTTATCACTAAATTCATTAGATTGTAAACTACATTTATGTCCTGTTTTTGGATTATCCCATTGATTAACTTTTTCTATTTGCTCTTCTGATAATTCAAATTTCATTGTTTTCTCTTTTCTACTTTTAAGTTTATTTATTATCTTATTACCATTATATCACACGTTTCCTACTTGTCAAATTATTAGTTAGTTGCTGAAAATGACCTTCTTATATCCAAGTCTTAGAATAAGTGATTCCAGATTCTCTCTCAAACTTTCTTCTGCCTTAACAAATATAGCATCCGTATTATTTATTCTTTCTTGAGTAGTGTAATATGCTTCATCTAACAATACTTTAACTTCTTTAGGCTTAAAATACTTAGCTAACAAACTCTTTTCACCATTAACATAACTTTCTTCTGGTAACATTTGAATATATTCTAGTACTAAACCATCTCTAGGTATCCTTAATACTACTATATCTTCTATATATTCGTCTATGACAATATCATTAAGGTTTATTGCTATACCAAACTTATAAAGCAATTTAAGAGTTAACTTTCTTGAATTGAGAAATCCCTTATGTATTATACTATCATCATAAAAAATTTTACCTTCATATGTGATTAGTTTCCCTACTTTTGTAAGTTCCTTCTCTATTAATTCTGGATTTTGTAGTGCTTCAATTTTATCTTGTTTTGCTTTTTCTTCTTGCTCTTTGAGTTTATATACTAGTAATTCTTCTTCAATCTTAGCATTTTTAAATTCTTGTTTTTCTGATTGCTCTACATTAGTAATAGTCTCATTCTCATTTGAGAACTTTGTATTTGCAGTACCTCTCAACAATGTTCCTATCCCACCTATTATAAATGGAAGGAATATTGCTATCATCATTAGTATAATAAGAAACTTTACTGGATTTATTTTGAACTTTCTCATTATACATTTCTCCTTCATTAATTTAATTTATTAATTGTTTCTAAAATACAAGTTACTGAATAATACAATGTGTATTTGTCTAAAGGTTCATTTAAGTTTTCAGTTTCTAGATTGTTTATATTAACCAGAGCATTTTCTAAGTTTTTAGTGATGGCAACTAAAAGTTTTTTATTATACATGTTGTCTCCTATTCTATTTATATATTACATAAATATAATCCTCAGTAATTAATGGTATTGTTTCATAATACCCAAATCTATTTAATATATCCCAAAGTGAAGCATGTTTGAAATCTTCATGTATGACATATTTAATATTGTTTATATCTATATTCTTTTGCTTTATTGCTTCGAGAAAACCTTTAGGAATTTCATCACGTTCAAATATTCTAACCATCTATATTTCCTTTCATTTCACTTTTAAATACATAATTTTGTAATTTAGATGAAATCCGATTTGATTCAAACACCATATATTGTGGTTTTTAATTTTGTTTAACCACTATATATTGTATATATTTTTATTTAACTGTATCTTTTTACCCTATTTTGTTTTGGAAAGAGGGTGGTTAGCCCTCAGTCCTATTACTTAGTTCCCGTACTTCCAAAACCACCTTGTCTGTCAGTTCCTATATCTTTAACATTATCTATAGGTATCCAATTAATTTTAGGTATTTCATTTAAAACAAGTTGTGCTATTCTATCGCCTTTTCTTATTAAATATGTTCCTTGCTTATTTCCTTTTTCATCAATGGTATATTGAGTTGAATGAAATCCACCAAAAGTCATATTAAAAGGATTTTCAGGTATTGAGGTGTTAGTAATAATTACTCCAACTTCATCTCTATATCCACTATCAATTGTACCTATACTATTTGCTATTCTCAAAGGTGTTTTAAATGATACTCCACTTCTAGGTCTTACTTGAATTTCATAACCTTCAGGAATTGCCACTTTTAAACCTGTGGGAATAATCTTAGTTTCACTTGCTTTAATTTCTATATCTTCAGCCGCCTTAACATCCATACCAGCATCACCTATGTTAGCATATACTGGTAATTCTATTTCTTGTCTACAGGTTTCAACGTATATATCTATTTGTTTCATTGAGTCCTCCTAGTTTATTTATTATCTTACTGGACATACACCACTAGCACATCCATCATTACCTATATCAATTTCTACTTCTTCTTTTTCATATTTAGTTAATAAAGATGGTGTGAATGTTTTCATTAATGTAATTCTTTTATTATATTCTTCTTCTAATATTTCTTCATATGGCATTAATTGATAAAAACTATCATCTAATGATAAGAACGATATTGCAACAACTTCATCCCAATTATCCCAAACCCATTGTTCAACATCATCCCATTCATGGTTTTTAACATGAACAGTGATACTTGTATTGTGGTCTACATAATGTTTCATAAATTTCTTATATATCTCTAATTGCTCTATTGCAGTTACATCATGTTTCGTTTTGCCTATGGGTGATTTAACAGGAAATTCTATAACAACTGTATCACAGTTTTCCCATGTTTGACCTACTTCTGGATTTATGGGATATTCCAATTCTTTTATAACTTGAACCAATGGGTCATGTGCATTTATTCTTACTCTTCTTATATAGTAGGGACTATGACTAAAATGTATTCCGCTTGATATAGTTGGTAACTGTGATAATGTTCCAGAAGGTTTTATTGTAGTGTATAGTTTAGGTCTGTTTTTACCTAATTTATCAGCTAATTCATTTGCTGAATCATGTGCTATTTGTTTAAGTTTTTCTAGCAGTATTATTTCTTCATCTTCTGTCATATTAGTTGCATTAATCATATCTTGCCAACCAGTTAGTCCACAACCTATTAACATATCTTCTTTATTAACTTTATCCCATTTATATAATTCAAAAGTTATACATGCCATTCTATATCCTGCTCTAGCAGATAATCTCTGTGCTTTGTATAGTTCTTCATAGTTTAATTTTCCGTTGTCAACAAATCCCATAGTATTGACTTCTGTAAGGTTACACATTCCACGATTTCTGAGAATAATTTCCATGCAAGGATTTCCACCTTCAGCATCCTCTCTTCGTTTCTTTGCGGCTTCGAGGTTTTGGAAAGCGGGTTCTCCTGATATTCTCATTTCTTGTATGTTTTTATGCCACTGTTCTCTTGATGGTTTTTTAGTATATTGTATTGAATTATTTGACATTCTTCTATGGGATAAATCTTTGTCTAATGTCCATTCTCCATCTACTTCTTTATAAAGATTAGTTTTAGCTTGATAGGTTTCTTCATCATCGTAATCAAATAATATTATTTCTGATGTTCTTCTGACTCCCCCACTTACAACTGAGACACCTATTATATTTGCTATATCAAGACAATCTATTGGTTTTAATTTCTTTTTATATGTATTGTCGTTAACTAAAATCTTATACAGTTTATCTATCATTTCCATGAATGGTTTATAACCACTTGCATATCCACCAAAAGTTTTTAATCTTTCTCCCGTCTGCCTTACATTGTCATAATTCATTATTATTGTATTTACCTTACTAAATTCATTTAAATAGAACAATTTAAGAAAATAATCTAATGCTTGACACCATGCTTCTTTTGAATCTCCTACAAATATTTCTATCATATTATCTTCAAAATCAATTGCAGTATATTCTTTTCTATCTCTTTTAGGAACAGGAGTATAAGCTTTATGAATTATTTTCAAATCGCCTCTAACTGAAGGTAATTGATTTATATCTTCTTTTCTAACTCTTAATCCAACTCCTGCCCCTATAAGCAAAAGATAAAATAAATCCTTAAATGCTTCAAAATCATCTGCTACAGTGAATGAACAATTATAGTTAGACATAGGATACTTTTTACTTGCTTCAGTACCACCAGTATATAAAGTTCTTCCACTTAAAAATTGTTTAAGATTAAATATATTATCATAAAGTTTTTCTGCTTCTTGCTGTGTAACATCTGGAATTAATGAACAATTATAGTCAACTGCTCTACGAACAGTTTCCCACCAATATTCACGCCTACCTTCTTCAGATAACCATCTTGAATATGTTCTTAGATATACAAAGTGACCTAGATTAGTAAATGGTGGTTTTATATGTTTATATTTACTAACAAATTCATCTGTAATAAACTTATACTTTGAATTTGGTTTTGTATTTCTCAATCTATTTCTTTCTTCTCGATATAATATGTATCTTTTGGCACAATCTTTTCTATCACTATCCATTAGATATTCTTCTACCATATCTTGTATTGTTTCTACATTTGGAATTATATCAAGTTCCTTTATATCCTCTTCTATACTATCTGCGATATCTGAAGACAATTCACCATCTATTCCTAATTCAGTCTCACTCATAGCCTTTTCTATCGCCAACATTACTTTTTCTTTTTCAAAATCTACTACATTGCCATTACGTTTAATTATCTGCATTCATTTCCTCCTATGCATTTATGCTTTCTCTTTTAAAAAATTAAACACTTTATTTATCAAATTAATTTCTTTAATATCTAAGTGAAAATCACTATTTAAAAATTCTCTTCTTAATTCCTCTAGTCTTTTTATTGAAGTATTTTTTATATTATTTTTAACACTCTGTATGTAGGCACTATCTTCTTCTAGTTTTTCTTTATCCTCTATGTCATGTAATTTTTCATCTATCTCCTTTCTCAAATCCATAATGTGATTCCTCCTTTCTGAGTTTATTTAATATTTAATTATTACTATCAATACTATGTTCTGTTGAATTAATTTAATTCCTCTCTTTTTATAATTAGTGTATTATTTTCAACATTAATTACTTTCCATTTATCTCTGCCATCTGGCAATCCTAAATCTATCATGTAAAAAACTGGTTCTTGACTATACAATAACGGTATTCCATTTATATCAGGTTTAATTGCTATATATTTTAAATCATCAGTTATACCTACAGTCACTTTTTCAGGATTGCCAATTAATTCTTTAAGTTCTTCATTTAAGAAAATCGTTGCTGATTTATAATCTGATTTCTTCCAATTAAATATCATATTAATCTCCTTTCTTAACATTTCAATAGAACTTGTATTTGGTGTAAATTTCTAAACCCTGTAAACATTGTAAATGCTAGGTTCTTTAAAGTTTACATAATGAATTAAATGTGAATTTTGCATTCTTTAATCCATTTTTAATTTCTTTTAAAATTTCTTCTGTACTTCCACCATTAATGGTTACATTTATTACTAAATTTATTTTCTCATCTTCTTTTTCAACTTTTCCATATATAACATCATACTTACTTAAATCAATATTACCTTTAAGAATTTCCGTAGCATTACATATTGTATAATGTGGAACTCCATCTTTTGTCTGTAATATTCTTAAAACATATTTTTCATCTTTATCATCGAGAAATTCAAAACACATTCCTGATTGCCCATCGAATATTATGTAAGAATCACTTTCACTTTCTCCTATTATAACTATTCCATATTCCATAGGTTCACTATCATACTGTTTCCATTCTACAACCATTCCAGATTTTAATAATTCTTTCATTTAACTTCCTCCTTAATTTTTATATCAAATTTGTCATTGATGCAAACTTAATATTTACTTAACATTTTCTATTAACAAAGGTTGTGTTGTAAAAGTTAACCTTTCGGCACTATAAAGATATTTTCCCGTGTATTCTTGATATACTCCATCAGGTGTAAACCAAAATATTCCTTCAGGTCTTGTTCCCCATGTTCCGTCGAGGTCTGGTGCTTCTGCTATATATGTTTCGCTACCATATCCTTCAACTCTTCCAATTGTTAATTCTTCCATTGGAGTTATATAATTGTTTAAACTACTTGCTTTACCTAATATTTGGACTTCTTTAATTAACTGCCCATTGTCTGACAGTAAGTATAAATATCCTATTCTATCTGGTTGATTTACAAACTCAACTCTTCTTTTGATATTTTCTCTTTCTAAACTTTTAGTTATTTTAGGCAAATCATCACTACTTATTAAATTTGAAACTGCTTTTTCATTTGCTATTGCGGCTTTTTCTGTTGCATCCTTTTCTCTTTCAGGAATATTACAACCCACCAAACCAAACACTAAAATTAAACTCATAACAACTATTAATATTTTCTTCATTCTTTCTTTTCCTCCTAATTATTTATTATTTTGTTAATTCTTTTCCACTTAAAAACGCTCTGTCAATATTACTAGGTAAATTGTCTTTAAATATTGCTCTATTTATCATACTTGACTTAGCGTTATAATCTTCCATAGACTTATTAGTTAACTTCTGTAAAGCATAATAACTATTTCTTAAACTTGCTTCTTCATCTTTATCCTGTCTATCCCATTTTTCTCTATCTTTTGGTAATGTAGATATATATAAATCGTATTCTTCTTTTGCTATTTCTTCATTTTTATAACACTGTCTTATGTACGCTTCTTGCTCCTTAAACCATTCATAATTGTATATTGCGTTTTCAGCAGTCATTGTTTTGTCTGTTGTACCATAAGCAAGGTCTACACTTTTTTCTGCTACATGTACGGGGAAGAATAATACCTTTATTGCTATGCCTCCAAATACTAGAATTACTACTATAAGTAACCATATTAAAATAACTTTAAGTCCTTCCATTTACATTTCTCCTTTTCTCTTTTAATTTATTTTTTATTTGTTTATAATCTCAACCAAAAACACATTCTGTAGATTTACGTGTTGGATTGTTTAACATAATACTTGTTTATTAATATATCTATAATCCAAATACAAGCGAAGAATACGATTCCACTTAACCAACTATAAAACACACACATAGCAACTGCAATTAATCCACCAAGTACTTCAAATACTGAAATTCTTCCATTAAATAAAGCATTAATCATTATCTTAATCCTCCTTTCATTAATTTACTCCCTTAATATCATTATACTACTAATCCGTTTATTGTCAAGTGAGTTTATTTTGTATTTTATTAATAAAGTTTATAGCAAATTCCTCATTGATATCAACTTAATTTTTCAATCAGTTTATTATTTTCTTCTATCTGTTTAATAATATTTTTAATATCATTTTGCAGACTGTTGTTTTTGCAACTTAAATAATTGGCAGATACTAACTTATTTCTTATTTCATCGAGTTCATTATATTCAAATTGTTCACCGTTGCTTCTTTCAAGCGTATATACTTTATAATCAGTACCACTTCCATGAGGAAAAGAAGTCCATTCTTCTTTAATGTTTCTTATAATGACAATTTCTTTTATATTAGATACTAAAATCTTTTCTCCTATTTCCATCTTAATCTCCTTTCAAATATGTATATAAAATGATTCATTGGATGAAACCTTATTGATATTTATCATCAATATCAATTCCAATAGCATTATAAGTAAATGGCATCATTGCATAAATTGATTGACAATAAAAATCTTTACAGGTATCTTCATCCTCATTTTTCATATTGAATACAATTTCAGTCTCATCATTATATCCAATCTCATATAATTTATTTACAAAATCCTTTACTTTCATTTTAATTTCCTTTTATTGTATTTATTTATACTCTTATTAACATTCATCCTCCTTTATTATTTTTTTGCTTTCTTCTCTTATTTTTTTATTATTTAGTCTTTCATCTTCCTGAATTCTTGTTTTTGGATTAATTACCCACTGATTTCTTATTGTTTTTAACAACTGTAGATTTGTTTTTGGTCGTTTCATTATTTTTATCCACCCTTTTATCAAAATATTGAAAAACTAAATTTCTTTGTAACTTTAATGATTTTACAAAACGCGCTTTATGCATATACACACCTCCAATATTGTTTTATTATATTATTGGAGAAATTTAACTAAGTTATGCATAATTCCATATTTTTCTATTGTATTAAATCGCCATTTATAATATCATAAGTTTGAGGTGATATAATGCTTAAAAAGCTTTACAGTGAATACAAAGATTTTCTATTTATATTTAGTTTTGCTTTTTTATTTATGTTTGTATTTAATGTTCAAGTTGTTCATGGTCAATCTATGCAACCTACTCTCTATGACAAAGATGCTCTTATATGTGAAAAGATTTCTGTTTATAAAGATAATATTCAGCGTGGAGATATCATTACTTTTAACACAGACTTACCATCTACTTTAGGTAGAAAGAAAATATTGGTCAAAAGAGTAATCGGTATTCCAAATGATAAAGTTCAAATTAAAGATGGTTTAGTTTATATAAACGATGAACAATTTACTGAAGATTACATTGGTGCGAATACTACTTTTGGTGATATTGAATTAGTTGTACCTAAAGATAACCTTTTTGTTTTAGGTGACAATAGAGAAAACAGTAATGACAGTCGTAATCCCTCTGTTGGTTTAGTAAATATCGAAGATGTTAGAAATAGAGTGTTGTTTAAAGTTTTTTCTATAGGTAACTTATCAGATAGATAATGGTAAAACTTACTTGTTGATTTTAAAAGATATTCATATATAATAAGTATTGTAAGTCATTTATCAATGACCTCAATTATTATTTATGATTTACACTGAGAGTAGAAAACTACTCTCTTTTATTTTATATCAAACCTGCATTGGATTAAAATTCTATTCTATGCATTTTACGAAAACAAGACGATATTTCATCTGCAATACTTTTGCCAAATTTTATTTTATCCTTATTTTCACTAATATACTTCAGTAATTCATCTGCTAGTACTTCAGAAATATGTTTTTCATATTCTTCCTTATTCAGTCCTAAATGACTTAACTCGGACAAAGAGTAATTATCTTCAATAATAGTTGCCTTAACTTCAATATTAATGTTCATTATATTCTCCTTTCAACTAAAACTACAATTCATTCAAATTATTTCTTTCTTTCGTATTTTTGTTTAGGTTTTCTTTTTTGAATATATTTCTTATAATCAAATCTTAACCATTGATAAATCTTATAATAACGTTCATATGTATAGTTTGGATTATTTTTACTATACCAATTATTTAAACTTTGTTGTTTTTTACTACTATTGCAACTATTACAAGCAGGAATACAATTCTTTAAATTATCCTTACCATCCCATATTACGTGGTCTTTACTAAAATCCATCCACATTAATTTTTTTCTACGTGGTACGAAATGTTCTTCTATGGGTAGCCCACAATATGCACATCTATGATTAAAATAAAATTTGCAAGCATTCCACTCTTCATCTGTAATACGATGTTCTTTTTGTCTATGATTTTTACTATATTGGTTAACTCTATCTTTATTTTTTATTAACCATTCTCTAATACTATCTTTCATTTTTAATTGATTATTTTTATTCCATTCTTTATATTTATTAGAACCTCTATATTTTTTATGTATCTTTTTATGTTTTGTATAATTATCTTTAATCCACTGAGTCGATTTTATCTTTTCACATTCAATACATCTACTACTATAACCATCAATTGAATTTTTCTTGTTTCTGTAAAAATGTTTATCATTCATAATCACCCAATGATTATCCACATTACACCATTTATATATTAGTCCATCAATTATTTTATGCTCTTTATCATATTTAAGTTTATTTCTTTCTTCTTTACGCTGTTGTTTTTCTTCAAATGTTAACTTATTATATGCCAATTAAACCCTCCTTTCTAATAATTATATAAAAGTTATAATTGGTTGTATTTTTCAAGTCTCAAATAATCTACTAATATTGCACTACCACAAACTATAAGAGTACCGATAAATAATACTAATCTTAATTGGAAAGACATTTCTATCATCCAAGTTCTGCTTGAATCAAACAATACCCACATAGATGTAATACCCATAAATACTAAAAACATTACCATACACAATGACGCTAAAACTTTATAAATAACATTTATTGTTTTCATTATTAATCTCTCCTAAATTCTTTTATGGCTCTATCAATATCTTCTTCAGTAATATTTAATAGTTCTTTTAGACGTTTACCTGATTGTTTAAGTTTATATAACAATAAATCATCAATACAAGTTCCATTTGAATATGTAATATTAACATCCTTTAAAATACTACATTGATTATTATTTATGTTTATTGGATTATTAGGACAATCCCACATATGATTTCCGTCAGTATTATAACAAAACGGACATTCAAATAATTTATTATTATTCATTGGTTTTCTCCTTATGTATTTTAAAATATTCTTGTAGTTGACTTTCCAAAGAATTAGAAAGTTCAGTAAAGTAATTAATATAGTTTTTATATATTTGTTTAGTAGTAGCACTTGTTGAATTCATAAAACTTTTCTCGTAGCTAAACAATTTATTATCAACCATGTCAATTATATTTCTAAGTTGTAAAGTATTCATCTTTACATTAATAATTTCATCACCCTCAAACATGTTTTGCCTCCTTATAATTTGCATCAATATCTAATTTCATCATAATTCATTTAGTTTTATTAACAACGGTATATTTTTACCATTTTCGTTTAACCAATTAATAAATCTATATACATTACATTCATTAGTTCTTATAGGTTCAAAATTATTATCTTTACAATAATCACGATTAGTACATTTGTTTTGACAATAAGAATCCATTATACATTGATTAACAAAATCCATAATTATCTCCTTTCTTATATTAATTGTTTTACTTCTGCCCAATCATATTTAACAACTTTGCCTGTTTTAATGTCTATAATTTCTCTTTCTTCATCTCCATCTTCCATGTGATATCCAAATTCTTCTAGTACATCAGAATTGAATTCATTACTATCCCAAGGAGCAAAGATTATTTTTGCATTTTTATTTGTTCCGTAAAATTCAATATCTTTTATCTTTTTTATATTACTATCAG
>Ga0209728_1001887_pt1 | contig 11612 bp, 13 predicted proteins | sample RifGroD1_FD_183997 | JGI IMG/M metagenome (GOLD analysis project Ga0209728, IMG submission 183997) | Groundwater microbial communities from Rifle, Colorado, USA - Groundwater D1 (SPAdes) (version 2) | ecosystem: Environmental > Aquatic > Deep subsurface > Groundwater | place: Rifle, Colorado... | reverse complement strand
TTGTTTACCTGCCATTAATTATTTTCACTTCCTTAAAATATAATTAAAAGAAGTTAGTTAAAATAACTTCTTTAATAAAACATTGCAATATTTATTTTTGCAAGACAACAAAAAACTCAGACATTTACTGCCTGAGTCCTTGACTTATCCACAAAACATTATTATATTAAACCTATTAAAATCCAACTATATTTCTATTTCTCTAAATATTCCATTACATCTTGCCTAGTACTCTGTTTCCCTAACTCCAAACATTTATATGCCAATTTTAAAACGCTGTCTATCTTACATTCTGGGCAAGAATCCCCAAAAACAACTTCTAAACATTCTTCAATAGATTCCTTTATATAATTTTCCAAGCACTCTTCACAATAGCAACATAACCCCATTGCCTCTTCTTTGCCTGTGCAGATGGGACACTCACATTCATTTTCCAATTCTTTATCCTCACAATCCATATACTCTATATTTTCATTACAACATTCTATATTGTCACAACCATCACACTCAGAACAATCACATTTCTCGCAATTCCCATCTAAACTACAAGCACAATCATTTTCAGATTGATTATTATATTCTTCGCTATCTGTATTATCACCACTATCACCAAACAAATCATTGATAAAACCACTATAATCTTCAAAACTAATTTCTTCATTATCAGCAAAATATCTAGTTCCAATATGTTCTAAAGTCTCATCATCGAAATAGTTTTTTACTTTTAATTCCATTAAAGAATATCTCCAATCATTATTATATTTATTGTTTGTTTAATAGGAAATTCTAAAGAATCTCTGAAACCAAACCATACTTCAGCATATCCTCTGCTGTCATATACCATTCTGATTTTTGCATCTTTTCATATTCGGTATCAGTAATTTTACTATGCGTTAAGACATATTCTTTAATTTTTTCTTCATATTTCTCATTGAATGACCAATAATCACGAGCCTGTGATAATGTTCCTTCAAATAACTGACTTCCTCCATGAATTAGTCCGACAGTAAAAGGATAGCATTTTTTAACTACATTGGGGTTATCATATCCTGCCATAAGTATTAATGCACCCATACTCATTGCATATGAAAAAGTAGTTATTTCTGTTTTTGTTTTTAATTTATCTATAATACTACAAAGAGTCAGTCCATTATACGTAGACCCTCCTCCACTTGAAAGATAAATTTTTATTTTATCCCCCGTTCCATCATTATCCATTTCTAATAATAACACAGCACATTCGATTATTGATTCTGTAATTGCTTCGTTAATGATAATGGTTCTATTTTTTAATCCTTTGAAATATGTGTGTAATACAGGATTTGAAGTTTCTTGCATCTGTGCAACTAATTCATCAATATTAAGAGTAGTAAGTTCTGACATAAAATTACCTCATTAATTCTTTCAAATTATTTTAATCTAATTTACAATCATAGGCACACAAAAATCCTTTATCGCCTACAATGGTAACAGTTTGACTTGGTTCTCCAGTAAATCTGTGATTTGTACAGTATTCATCATGTGTCACCCAAGAACCACTAGTAATAACCTTACTCTTATCAACCGTTAATATCTCAAATATGTGTTTATGACCTAAGAAAATCATTTTTGGTTTTTTATCTAGCAATGATAATAGTTTGCTAGGAGCAGTTTTGGCATTATCATAGTCTCCATGCACCAAGCAACAGTAATGCCCCTTTATATAGAACTCAGCAATCGTATTATCCAATATAGATTTCTCGAACTTAATATTCTTTAAATTGGCAGTTCTTAATTCTATAAATTCTAATATAAAATTCTCATATCTGTCCTTATTCTCTGTTTTATCTTTGTTTTCATTGTTTCGACTATGATTGCCTGTTACAAAATGAACAATAATTTCTTCAAAATGATTACTTAATTTTTCAATAAATTTAGAAGCATATTCTGAAAATCTTTTTGTTTGATCTACCACTCCATATTGATTATTCCTAACTATTGTTTCGTGAATAAGTCCCGATATAGCATCACCAGAAAAGCAAAGATGACATTTATTAATTTTTTCTTTTTTCTTTATATCTAGTATTTGTAAAGTATAATTTGTTAACCTTCTTAAAAATATATCTTCATTATAAACTTCGAATTCATTATTGACTGTTAATCCAAAATGAGGATCTGAAATCTGAACAACCATTTCATTTTCTTCACCATATAAATGTTCTGGTTGTTTGAAGTTGATAGGAGATAGGTCTTTAATACTTTCTTTGATTAATTCTGCTAATGTTTCTTTTCGTGCAAGAATTCTAATATCTCGATTGATAGATGTTCTTAAATCTTGAAGTTTAATTCTTTCCTTCTTTAAATTAATTTCTTTTAAATCTAATTCAGAAAGTTTCTTTTCTTCAATATTAGAATCTACATTTGCTTGAGGATGTACTTCTTCTGTGTTATTTTTTAACTCTTTTACAATGTCATTTGCTTTTCTATATTTTTTAAATTTACTCCTAAGTGCTTCACCAGAAGTATAATTCCATTCCTTTGCAAGTTCATCCCACGAATCACTTATTTCTTTATTATACTTTTTATAGCAAATATCAATTAGATTACTATCCATTAAAAACCTCAATCAATATTTATTTTTCAAATTTAATTATCATAAATCGACCATTATGATATACTATTTCCTTATCTCATATTATCTACTTAATTTCCTCTGAATACTGGCAATCCTTACAGAAATAAATCATCTTATTTACAAAATATTTAATCCAAAAATGATTATTTCCACACGCAGGGCATATTGTATTGTTTTCTTCTACATTAAAATCATTCAATTTCAATCCTCCTTTAATAGAGAATGTTGATAGAGATGCCCCAACGATACGTATGGAACACCTCTAAATACAATTTTTATCTAGGTTATATTGTGAAACCTATTTAGTATGTAATGTGCCTAAAGCACAAACGACTTCTTTGTTAGAGTTATTAACTTAATTCAGTTCAGTTCAATTATATACATCAATTGCCTATATATGACACAAATATATGGTGCTTACCCAGAAAAAGGCATATTATAGGACTTATTGTTGATGTAAAATTAACTTAATAGGGAGAGGTAGGAGAAAAAATACGAATGAATGATTTATCCTACCTCTCCCTAATGTATTATTGAAATACTGGCTCATTTTTCAGAGCATTGTTATTACTCATCGTCTTCTGGTTCATCTTCATCCACAACATCTTCAATTTCTTCTTCTGTGAAAGATAATTTAACATAGCATCCAGAGAAATTCTTTAACAATTCATGTAAATTCTTAACACCTTCGTCTGGTATATTTAATACTACTACATTATCTACAACTGTTAATTCACCTTCAGTTGCTAGTTTATGAGTAATTTTCTTAGTTTCAGTAAGTTTCGATTTTGCCATTTATTATTAATTCCACCTTTTATTAAATTATTATGATTATTAAATTAGCACTTATTTATTATTAAAGAGCTAGATCACTAAGTTTCTTACCAATAGATGTCTTTATTACATTCTTAGCTGGAATTTGCATCTCTTCACCATTTTGTGGGTTGCGACCAGTTCTAGCTGCTCGTTCTACAGTTTTCATCCCAAAATAACCAGTTAATTTAAATTCCTCTTTATTTTCAATTGCATATTCTAATGCACCTAAAAATGCGTTTAAATACTTTTCGCTTTCTACTTTTGTACCGTTTGCAATCTCGCTCATTTTTGTAATAATTTCTGCTTTATTCATATATATTTTAATCCCCTTTTATTTTATTTTATTTAGTCTGTATACCTTGTGAGTACCAGACTATATGTATAATATTGTCGCAATGTTTTTAATATAAAACAAAGGACTCTCTTTTAATCCGACCAATCCATTTCGCTTACCATTTTACTTATCTCACTACGGTAGTCATTAACCATATTAACCTGTGCAGCAATACTTTTATCTTTAAAATTTTTACTGACCACACCAAGCCCATTTCTATAACCACAATTTTTATTATCAATTTGTTTGGTAGATCCATCTATTAAAACTACAGTATCTTCACCAATTCTAGAAAGTAATCTTTCCATCTCTGAAGGGGTAAAGTCTTGACACTCATTAATATACAAAATTACCCCTTTTAAACTACGCCCCTTACAATGCTGAATTGGCAATACTTCTACTTTACTATTTCTACTAGAAAACTCTGACATACTTTCTTCGGACGTTGTATCTAAGATCACACCCATTAATGGTTCTGTTTTTTCTGAAACGTCTCCGGGAATAGCAGGAAACTCTTTTCTGCCCTTTGGAGGACTGTCGCTTTTTACAAAATATATCTTTTTATATTTACCATTTCCACTGCCTAATTGTTGTAATGCCCAGTGTAACATAATATAACTCTTACCAGCACCATAAATTGAATCAGTTATCATTACTTTAACATTTTCATTTTGGAGCATATGTATAAACGCTTTTTGATATATATCAAAGTGAACTATTGCATCCTTTGTTGCGTTAAGATATTTATTTGTAATTGGTTTTACTTTAACTTCTTCAAGATACTCGCTATTCCACATATAAAGGTATTGTTCATCTTTTGTTGTATTGTTAATAATGATATATTCATTCGGAAAACAATCTAGTTGGTTGATTTCACTGTCTCTTACTCTTATGTAGTCTCTTTCAGTTAACCAAACTTCACGAATCCCATTATATGTTTCTTCTTCTGAGTCTTTAAACTCAAATAATTCACATGGTAAACTAATTGCTTTTGACTTCAACCATAAATTAAAATCATCCGTTAGAAAAACAAATTCATTATCATCTTCCCATGTTTTATAGGCAAATCCAAGTATGGTGTTATCATTTTTATGTTCAAGAAATTTATTTTCAAATGAATTATATTCTATTTTTATTTCAACATTGGTTGCATTTTTTAATTTCTTTGTAGCATCCCTAGCTTGGTATCCAATCTCAGGTGATTTTTTCAACCCATCAATTTCTTCGATACAAGTTATACATGTTGCTACATTTAGATAATTTTCTGGATGGAAATTTTGATTCAATAAAACATTCGTATCAACGAACACTTTAATAGGCAATACGAATCAATCCCTTACTACTTATTTTATTATTTTTATCCATTATGAGACACATTTGTCTTTATCATTATTATTAAATAAATATCTCTGATTGTCTTTAACCTTATTTATATCCTGTTTATCATTTTCTTGTAACCTTAGTAAATAATTATAAACAGGTGTTGTTATATACCTAGTCTTACCTCTGGCATTACCAAATTTACCTGTTACTATTAGGTTATCTCCATAGTTTCCCTTATTTTGTTTGAGTACTAAATTTAATATTAAATAGTCCATTTCATACTTACTTATTTTTTCCAAGTTTATTGAGGACTCCTTTTTTGGAATTAATTTTTGTTCGTAAGATAATTATCATAAACGTATCGACCAAACCGTTTATGACGGGTATCGCATATCTCTTTTATGTGTATATTAGTCTATGTTCCCTTATTGACAATTTATAAAAAGTCCCTTGAAACCCTTGATATAAGCAGGTTCCAACGAATAATTTATTTTTCAAACTTTACAATCCATTGCTATTACTAGGTTTCAGACGCTTTCTATTTCGAACATCTTATAACTTTCATACGTTTTCTTGCTTTTTCCCTGTCAATTTCCTTTGCACAGTCTGGACAATATTTTGTTTTATTGTTTGATTGATTAATTAAATCCCCACAAACCTCACAATATATTTTATTAACCTCTACATTCCTTCGTAAGTTTATGACTAACATATCACCAAAGCATTCCCATAATGTAGTTTTATAATTAGATTTTTTATACTCATATAAATATTTAACCAAAACATCAACAACGTAATGAATGTCACTATTTAACTCTAATATTTCTCTTCTGATTTCTTGATAAAGGAACTTCATATTACTTTTATCTTCGTCTACTTTGCTAATAATAAAATGTTTTTTTAAATCTAACTCTTTATACTTTTTAATAATACCACTGTCTAATTTAATGTTATCATCCTTCATTAGCATTTTATAATCAAATGTTCCAAGACCAATAGCATTAAATTTAATATTTGGATTAGGTATTATTTTATTTAGTCTGTTAACTACACTATTATTAATTTTTTCCACCTTATTTTTATCCTTATCTTTAGCATAAATAAAGAAATGAGGAGTCTTTGATTTTGTATACCCATTAATCAATTTTTTCTGTTCATTTGGTCTTTTTGGTTTATATAATGTTTTTGCGTAATCAATAGTAAAGTTATTTTCCATACATAGTAATTTAATTACATCTAAATTTACATTTTCACTATTCCATATTTTTGTAATGTCATTGCTAATCATACCAATATTTCCACCAGTATAAGCTGTTTTTAATCCATTAAATATTGTTTGATTATTTATAATTTCTGCTCCTGCTTTACGCATATTATAGTAAAGGGGTACAATATCTTTCATGTTTCTGTCTGCTACTTCGATAACTATCTTCTCAGCACAAACTAAAGATTTATCACCATCAACATCAAATTGCAAAATCTTAGATATTAAATCATGGCAAGATGTGTATAGACCTTTAGTAATAAACCACTCTTTTTTCTTATCATCAATTATATTTTTTCTAACTGAGTGTTCCAAAAAGAGATGAGGACTTCTTAAACAATCTAGTTTTTCTGATTCAGGATATAAATTACAATACACTTCCCCATCTTCGAGTAACCCTTTTGGATCTTTATCACCCAATATCATATATTCACAAAAAGCATATAAATCCGGCACTATGAAAGTGTATTTTGCTTTTATGCTGAGTTTAGCCGACCTGCCTTCCTTAACTAAACTTTTTTTAACCTGTTTTAGTATTTCCTTACAATATGTATCATTTAGTAATTCTGGATAAATCTCTAATGCTTGTTGAAGATTATTTTTGTTCTGATTGGATTTTTTAACTCCTAGTACTTTCAACATTGTTTTTCTATCACTACCTATATTTACAACATGATGTTTGGTAGTTTTAGATATTTCTTTTAACTCTTCGTCTGTCATATCTGTCAAAGTTTGTAACATTTGATAATTTATTTTTGCATCTGAGAAATCATCTTCCTCTTCATTGCATTTTCCTGCTTGACAATTGTATTGTTTATAATTATCTTTATATACCTCCCATCCATATTTCACAATATTGCCATTTTCACCGAGAACATTATTGAAATATTTCCACATTTTAAATTGACTTTTTGTAAAAATAACCTGTATTCCTTCTTTTATAATATCATGTTCTTGCCCATAAATATCAGTTATTTTCCCATAATCTTTATTTTTATCGTTGATATTTGCGTTTTTTATAAAAATATCATAAGAAAATGGTACGAGAAGACCCTTTACCCAAGGCAATCTAACCATCATGCTTTTTTTACTCAAGCTTGGCAAAATCATTCCGCATCCATCGGTATGAGTAATATTAATATCCATTTCCTTTCTAGCAATTTTATAAGTTTCATCATCTATAAAATCTACCAACCCTTTGACATTTGTCTCCATATCATCTACAACTATTGATTTAGTAATATCAAATTCTTTCCATTCATCAGTTGCAGAATTACAGAGTGCTAAATAAGCAAGGTATTTGTTGATATTTACTCCACCTAATTCATTAATTTTATCAATTGTTAATCCACACATTAATGTGTGTTGATGCTTCAACCAAATATCCTCTTTTATAAAGACTGTCTTTTTTGTTCTTATTTGTCCCGCACTAGCTGTTAAACATAAATATCTATTACCTTCATATATAAAACCATCTAAAATAATATCTTCAATTACATCAAAGAAATAAGTCTGAACAATAATTATATCCTTAGACAGAGTATTTTCTGGGATTTGCATTGTTCTAGTTAGTACAGAATCAAAAATAGAAATTACATTCTTATCATTTAATGAATCAGGATTTAGAGATCTGATTCCTTGATGTTTTTCAAATACTAAATATAGTCCATCTTTATAATACTTTATTGTTCTGTTTATACTTGTAATATAATCACTTATTTCATCTACTTCTGCTTTGTCTACTTTTTGTTCATCTTTCTTTAACTTATTTATTATATTATAGAGTTCTTTTTTATATCTATATAATTCATTCATGTTTTTATGTATTGTCATTTCTTCTTCATTATAAAAACTACTTGTGTCTACAGTATAAATATGTATTTGCTTATTTAAGCTCAATATTATTTTCCTCCTCCTCTTATTATCTTAACACTATACACTATACTATTAGAGTAGGGATAGATACAGCATAAAACATCTATCCCTATATAGTTAATTATTATATATAATTAATACCATTCACCAATTCTATTTTCTTCTTTTAGTCCTTTATTATATAATTTAACTAATGCTTTAGCATATCCAGTATTTCCAGATGCGGATAAATCACTTTTACCCATCTTTTCAATATCATTAGGAGCATACCTACTTAATTTTTTGACAAACGTTTTATTATCTATTTTATCCTTAAATTTATTGTAGAATTCAAACAAACCATATAGCATGAATCTTTTTAAAGAATCTGTGTTTCCCTCCCAAGTATCTTTTAATAATTTTAAATATGCTTTAAAATCATATGTATCTAGTTTTGAATAAATTTCTTCAATTGTTTTTATTGCTTTAATTCTTCCCTGTGCTTTACCACTTCCAAAATCAAACACAAGACCAGATTCATTAATTAAATCAACCATATTTACTGTATTTTCATCTTTCGCTCCATATTTTGCTTTTGTTTTTTCTTCGATCCCTACAGTTCTTCTTCCTGCTAAAATATCAAATAAAAGATTTTCTTCTATCTCTGTTAACCCCTCAATAACTCTACAACTAATTTTAATTGGATATTTTGAATTTTCATAAACTTGTTTTGCTGCACATAATCTCGTTTGTCCATCAACAACATTATTCCTGTTGTCTCTACGACTCACCACTAATGGATCTAATGCAATTGGATGAAATCTATCAACAATCTTCTTTACATTTTCTTTACTTGGTTCGTTTTGATAATATAAGTTTGAATGTAAATTGTTCATATAAATATACTCCATATGTTGTTTGGAATTAGGGAATAAATCCATAAAGTTCTCTGGTTTAGTTCTGTTCATAATCAAATTCTCCTTTTAATTTTAATTTAATATTATTTATTTTTTCAATATGTTCATTTAAAACACTAATAGTTAAATCGATTTGTTCTGAATCCATTTTTTTTACCAAATCAAATGTTGTAAAAAGTTTAATATTTAATTGTTCAATTAATTCTTCGCAAATAATTTCAAAGATTTCTATTTCACCATCAATATCACAAAAATCATAAATTGTTTTAGAAGTTTTTACATCTTCAATAATTGCATTAATATTATTATCAATTTCTTTTTTATTTTTCCTTTCTTCTGTGATTTGTTCGCAAATTTTACATTTATCATGCCCAATATAAAAATCATCTAATAATTTATCTTCTCTACACTTATCACAATGTTTTGTTTTAGGTTTAAGAGTTGAAGTAGATTCAGGAATAGATGTTGAAGGTGTTAATGTCTCAACTAATTTAACAGGTTCTTTTTTGGGTCTACCTATTTTCTTTTCAGTATCTTCTTTTCTAGTTATTTTTACTTTCTTTTCTGGAGATTCTATAAACTGCTCCTTAAGCCAATCCTTATCAATATCTCCACTTTTAATTTGTTTTCCAAGTTCAATTACATCTTCTTTAGAAATCTTTTTTTCCCCAGTAAGAATTTTATTTTTTGCTTCAACACCAACAAGTTCTGCAATTTCATTTACAACATTGGCATATTTACCATTGTCACGAATTAATTTTTCACTTACTCCATGTTGCTTTGCTATGCGTTCTGCTGTGGTAATAGCTTGAAATTTCCCTTCTTCTATTGGATCTTTTTGTAATGTGGCAGTGGAAGAAACTACCGTTGCCTCATTTTTAGTATGTTGATTTCCCCTCCATTGGCTTTTCGTCTTCTCATTCTCATATTGTAATCCAGTCAAATAATGTCTTTCTTCAGGAGTTAAGTTCCTCCTGCCAAATTGAAAATTTATTATCCAATCAATTACTTCAAACTTGTTATTAAACCCCTTAGATTCAACCTTAAATGGTATATTATGTTTAGTGCATATTTGATATCTATTATGTCCATCAATTATATATGTGATATTAGTAACTTTATCTTTCCAAACTTTTATTGATTCAGTACATCCATCATTTATAATTAATTCTTCTAATTTACTAAATTCTTCTGGAGATAGGGGAGGGAGTAAATTTTTAAATTGTTCATCTATTTGTAATTCTGTATTCATTACATTCCTTTCTTTATAACCACGTTCTATCATTTCTTCTTCGGTTAATTGGTACGATATACATTCTGCTTTTTTATTTAATTTTTCATAGCGTTTTACATCCTCCATTTTATTCAATTGTCATCCCTTCTATTAATAATATAATTCCATTCTTCGGTTGTTAAATCATCATCTTCCTCCTTGCCAATTCTTTTTTTATACTTTCTAATCTTTTCCTCTTGCTCTTCAACCATTTTATCCACTTCGGCTTTTACTTTTGGATCATTATCATAATCAAAGTCCATAAAATAATGATCATAAGAACTCAAATAATAGACAACTGCATTATCAATTAGTTTATGAAATTTTCGCAATGCTCTTTTTTCATCTAATTGAGGAGAACCAGTATTAACTCTAACTACCTCTTCCCACTCCTCTTTTTCACTATCATAAATAACTACACCTCTATATGTTTTTGAATCTGGCTCATCATAATCAATTGATAGTAAATATCTCATTTATACATTACCTCTTTCATAATATATTTTCTAATATAAATTTCCCACACCACTCAATAAAATTCAATCTATCTCCCTACACCTAACCGCATCAATCCCATATACAATCGAGCACTCTTGACATATGTATCGATCTCTTCTATCCACTAAAATGTCTTCTATATGTATAAACTCTTCTCCGCAATAATAGCAGGATTCATTTATATATTCATTATAATTATTATATTCCTCCTTATTATGATATTTTTGATTCATTATAATCCTCCGTAGCTAACGAATTTGTATAATCTTCTAGGAGGATTTTTACCTCTTTACCAACTAATAAATCTAATTTTAAATCTAATGCAAAGTTGCCAACGTGATAACCCTCTATGCCGAATATATCCTTTTTAATATGCAGTTTAGCAAATCCATTGAATGTATTATTATTTTCACATACTAAACCATGGATTCTAATTAATTTATCAATTGTATTTTTGGAATTATAAATTGTGTCTAAGATTTTTGTAATATTTTTTGAGTTATTGTTTTTATCTATAATTAAGTAATTCATTTTATTTCCAGAGTCATCTAATTGGATTACTCCGTCAAATAATATTGTTGTATATTTATTGTAATTGATATTTTTATTTTGATTCATTTTGGATACCTCTTTCTTTATTTATAAATTATTATTTTATTATACAAATAGCAGGAGTCATATGCTTGATTTCTTAATTTTATACCAATTATTCCCATAAC
>Ga0209728_1001886_pt1 | contig 11619 bp, 26 predicted proteins | sample RifGroD1_FD_183997 | JGI IMG/M metagenome (GOLD analysis project Ga0209728, IMG submission 183997) | Groundwater microbial communities from Rifle, Colorado, USA - Groundwater D1 (SPAdes) (version 2) | ecosystem: Environmental > Aquatic > Deep subsurface > Groundwater | place: Rifle, Colorado... | reverse complement strand
TCCAATATTATGATAATGAATTAAAGAAATTAATAGAAGAGAGGGATAAAAAGAAATGGTATCAATTTTGGAAGTGAATAACATTGAATGGTATTTTTTAAACGAAATTCACAGGTTGAAAATAGGAGTGATATTTTGAGTTACATATATGACAAAAAAGAAATAAAAACAAAAGAAGATGCAATTAACTCATTAGAAGAAATTAATGCTTATCGTCAACTTGAGGGAATTTCATTTGATTTTGGAAATGGGTTAATTCAAAATGAATTATCTTATGGCACAGAAGAAGCATATTGGGAAATGGATGCTCAAGTTTTAGAAGATATAATTGAAGATTGGGAAGAAGATATTGAATGGGCAAACTGGTTGAAATCTCAATCGAAGAAGAAATATAAGAAACAAAAACTAAATAGGTATTATAGAAAAACAATTGGTAAGAGAAAATTGGAGAAATTAGCTAAAATTTCATGGTGGACAGTAGGATACAATGACGGAGAAAAAAGATATATTCGTTATTATATTAGTGGAAGAAAAGGTTTTGCAAAATGGTGTTCTAGGCGAGCTGTAAGGAATAGAAAAGATTTTTCGTTAATAGGAGCTGGCTATAGGAAATGTTTTAATTATTGGTATACTGTGTTTTAAGATTAACTCTATAGAATGTATGTTTCGAGGGATAAATATAATCAAAAAGGAGTGTTTAATCAATGGATTATAATAAAGAATTACAACGAATAAAACAAAAAGAACAAGAAATAATCAATGATGCTAAAGCTATGGGATATAGTCGTATTAATGGTCAATTTATTAAGGATAAAATCATCCCAGTAATAGAAATTTATGCATATGGAGAAACAACCTACGAATCATATGGCACATTTATGGTATTCAAAAAGACTATACCTTTAACCAAAGAGCAACTTCTAGAAATAAAAAGTATACAGCAAACTAAAGAAAATATTATTAATGATTTAATTTATGATGATGGAATATTAACAAAAATAGAAGGATTAGATAATTTTTATGATATATTGGAGTGGCATGGTCAATTAGATCCAGAAAACATTGAAAGAATAGTGGAAGATTTAGAAGAAGAATACCCAATGTTGCAAGATGGATGCAATCTATATTTAGAATTTTTCTTTGAATTAGGTGAAGGATTAAGAGGATATATTAGTGTTTATGATATGCCATCAGATGAATTAGAAAAACAAGATAGTATAGACTTGACTTTAAACAAACATCTTACTAGTAATTAATATACGATAACTTAAAAGTTCTGTTTTAAATGATATTAAGGGGTGATAACTATGAAAAAATATATAGTTTGGGTACGTGCTAATCATGCAACTTGGGAATCGTATTATTTTGATGCATTAGATTCTGCTAATGTCTTTATGGAAAATAACGAATTAGACGATGATTCATTTGAAATCATTAAAGAATAATAAATAATAAAGAGGAGAGATAAAAACAATGGCATTTTATTCATTACCACTAGAAAAGAACAATGCAAAGATATCAGAGGAATATTGTTACTTAGTATTAGCAAAATATACTGATAAAAACTTTCAACCAGAGAAAGGTAAGAAATTATCTTCAGAGGAGTCAAAAGAAAAGAAGGAAAGACTTCTTGCACAATCTGAAACGATTAAACAATTAGATACTGGTTACTGTAATTTACATAATCATAAAATTGATTTAAGTTCTATTTTTGATTCATTTTTTGCAGGATATTTAAGAGATTATGCAAATTACATTATTTATAAAATTCAACCTCTAGCATCCTATGAGAAATCAAGAAGTTATGATTCAAGGAAGACTTATGAAGTATCTGAATTTAATGTAGTGAAAAAGTTCAAAGACACAAATGAAATTATTGATCAAATATATAAAGATAAATTATTGCCTGAGTTTTCAGCGATAATGTTTGATAAATTATCTTATGCTAATGAAGATTATAACTTGAAATTGTTTGATTATTTTAGATATATTAATGATAGTTTTGATAAATTAGAGATTTCTTTATCAGATATAGTATTAAATCTTCATGATTATAAAAATGAAATAAGAGATAAGTTTAGAAAAAGTAATACAGGACAAATAGTTAAAGACAATATTAAATATTTACTTGATAATAAATTGATTAAATATTTTAAGGAAAGTGATTATTATCATGAAAAATTGATTATTGCTTTAGTAGATTGTGGTTTATTTGATGTGGCATTAGATTGTATTAAATTACTTAATGATTATAATATCCAACAATTATTAAAGGAGAAAGATTTTGATATTGTTTTGAGAAAATACTCTACAGATGAAGTAGTTAAAGAAATTATTAGTGTGTTAGGGATTAAATTAAGTGGACTTACATTGACGGTTAAGGAATGTAGAGACTGGCATGAAGATCAAATTGTAGAGACGAAAGTATTTGAAAATATTGGAGAAATAAAAACACATTTGATTAAGATATATGACGTTTCATTTGATACGGTAATGAACAAGGATATTGATGGGTTACAGGTTGAGGATTATGTTTTTAGTGTGAGTTAGGTATAGCATTTGTATTGGTGTCGTATTATTTTGTGATATGACACCAATATACTTTAAAAAGTCAATTTGCTTAGATTATAAAACAAAAGAAAAGAGGTATATAAAATGAGCAATGGTTGGATTAAAAATTTATCATCAGATGATTACTACGAAATTCAATTTAATAATTATCTAGGTTGGGATAAGATTAATGAAAAAACTCCTTATTATGTTTTATTAGAAACTATAAAAGGAAAAGATAAATCATCTCAGGATATAGGAGTAGAATTTGACGATATTTCACATGGAAATTTTTATTGGAGAGATTTTACGAAAAGTAGTTTGCCTTTTGTAGACGATGGGGAAATTTATTGGTCAGGATTTACTTTTCAATTTGCTGAAGATGCTAAGAAATTTATTGAGTTGTATGGTGGTAAGGGTAACTGGATGGACGATTTTGAGGAGTTTAGGATTATGTGCGATAATAAGAGAAATGGGAGGGATAAATAATGAATAGAGAAATAAAATTTAGAGCATGGGAACCACTTAATGAAAAGATGATATATTTCGATGGTTTTATCCCATTTCAAATAGGAGAGATGTATATTGAGGGAGCTTTAAATTTACAGAATCAAGAGAAGAAGTATTTAACGACCATGAATTTTGATGCTATTGAAATGATGGAATTTTCAGGATTAAAAGATAAAAGCGACAAACAAAATGAAGTATATGAAGGAGATATTATTGAACAATTTGGATGGAAAGGCGAATATTATATAGTTGAATTTATTGATTGTGCATTTTATGCAGTGTTAATAAATAATAATATTCCTAAATGTTTGCGTACGAAATATATTAAGTTAGATGAATTGTACGATTTTCAAGTTATTGGGAATAAATATGATGATTTAGATTTATTAAAAGGAGAGATATAAAATGAGAGAAATAATCTTTCGTGGTAAATGTATAGATGATGGTGAATGGGCTTATGGTGATTATTATTCCACTAACGAAATGCCACAAAGGGGTGAAATTGGACATTTTATTAAATGTGGATTAAATGAAGAATATAGAGTTGATCCTGAAACAGTTGGTCAATTTATAGGATGGAAAGACAAAGATGGAAAAGGTAAAGAAATGTTTGAAGGTGATATTTTTAAAGATTGGCTTGGACAATTAAGTGTTATCGTTTGGAAATCCTTCCGATGGGCATTTGAGACAATTAATGAACCGTCATTCAAATACAGGGATAATTTTCATAATATAGGTGAGGTTATTGGCAATAAATATGATAATATTAATTTGTTGGAAGGAGTAGAGTAAATAAATAATGACAAAACAAGATAAAATAAATTTCATTAAAGAATGGTATACATTTAGAGAAAATATGTGTGAAAAATATAATGATATTTGTACAGAATGTCATTTATATGAATCTTGTGATGGTTGGCCTAATGGAAATGGAGAATATGAATATGTATATAATTGTAAATATGATTTTAAAGATGGTTATGCGGAAGAAATTATTGAATTGATTGAACTGACTAAATAAAATCCAGAATTGAACGTATAATAAAAAGACGCTTATTCAGCGTCCTTAATCTCAATCCTTCTAATATTCTTATTGTTTATCCTATTCTTACACTTCGGACAACTATAATACATAACGATTAATTCACTTGCATCTTCTATTGGTGTAAACCCAAACTGATCTCCCCAAAAACAATTATCTGTATTAGAATTCCATTCCGATGCTGTACTTTCTTTATCACAGGTACAGCATTTGTATAATCTATTCATTTATAAAAAACCTTCTTTCAATATCGCTATTTTTATATATTATATCATAAATAAAGTTAAGATGAAAGGACTGAAATATTATAGATATAAATATTTGTTACAAATGTAATATATCATCTAAAGAAACAAAACTATTTGCCACATTCGGAAAACACATATGTCAAGAATGTTTAGATAAAAGAAAAACAGGTAGAAAAGGTCATAGTGGTATGGTTTATGATCCAAATGTAAATGAGGAAGATTTCTTTGATGAATCTATTGTAGATAAATTTTTATCTCTTAAACGAGTTAAGAAAAGTAATAAATTATTTGTAAAGTGGTTTATAGAACATTATCCTGCAAGTAAAGGCATAGTAGGAAGAAGTATTAATTTCTTATTATACTCATTTGGAAAACCAATTGGAATCATCGGATTTGCATCTCCTCCATTGAATTATGTAAAGTTTAATAACTTCTTTACATTAGATAAAAATAATAAAGCAAGTGAAAATGCTAAATTGTTTCTGAATAATAATGTTTATCGAATAATACATACACAAAAGAATTTAGCTACTCAGATATTAAAACTTGCTAGGAAAGAAGTATATGATATATACATAAAAGATTATAGTACAAAATTAAAAGGTATAGTTACATTTGTAGAACCTCCCAGAACTGGTGCTTTATACAAGGCAGATAATTGGTTATACATAGGGGAAACAGAAGGAATAGAAGTTAAAAGAAGAGGAGAAGATTGGACAGAGAAGAAATATGTTAAAGGTGTAGTTAAATACATATATGGTTATAAGTATAAGTGATAATATAAAATTTATAATATACTGGATTTGTGTTTATGATCTTCCAAATAAAGTTTGTTGAATGACATTAGCATAAATGATATAATAATAAAGATAAAGGAGATAAAATATTAATATATGGGAATTAAAGATATATATGAAATTAGAAAAATATCTTATAAAGAAGCTATGGATTTTGTTGTCAAAAATCATTATCTGCATAGAAAAGCACCTTGTTCATATGCTTTTGGATTATTTGAAAAAATTAATCCTGACAATTTAATTGGCGTAATTACATACGGTACTCCTTCCTCTGCTCCATTACGAAAAGGAGTATGTGGAGAAAGTGAGATATTAAATGTAATAGAATTGACAAGATTATGGATTAAAGATGGTACTCCAAGAAATACAGAAAGTTATTTTATAGGCAATACAATTCCTTTAGTTAATAAGGAGATAATTGTATCCTATGCTGAAATTGAACAAGGACATATCGGATATGTTTATCAGGCTACTAATTGGATCTATACAGGATTGTCTGCAAAGAGAACAAATTGGACGGTAGAAGGAATTGATAAACATTGCCAAACTATTGCCGATAAATATACATCAAAACAACTCAAAGAATTATATGGTGATAAATTTACTTTAGTGGATAGGCCGAGAAAGCATAGATATGTGTATTTCAATTGCAATAGAAGAAGGAAGAAAGAATTGTTAAAGAAATTAAAATATGAGATAAAACCATATCCAAAAATACAAATATCAAATACATAAAGTAATAAATAATTATTTACACTCTCTTGTAATTTCTTTCAGGAGAGTGTATACTTATATCAGGTAATAAATTCGAAAGAGGTTGATTTAAATGAATAATGTTTATGTATTAACAAGCAGAGAAGGAACTGATATGAAAACTCCAAAGGCATTTACATCTTATGAGAAAGCTTACAAAGAAATGAAAACTCAATACCAAAATGAATTAGATTCATTTGAAGATGAAAAAGGAGAATTTGGAAGCATATCCGAATGGAATGCAAAGATTGAAACATCGGGAGATTGGTTAGAATGGGATATTACAGAGTGTGATTTTGAAGGATAATCAAAAGGAGGAAAGTGCCACATATGAAAGATTTTGATCCAACATACCTAGACAGTATTGATTCTGCAATTGAATATCACAATGATAAGCCATTTAGCGTTGATATGTGGTACAACCGTCATGAAAGGTCATGGGTAGTTCAAGTTAAAGACGAAGAAAACAATCAAATTGGAGATTCTGTTTATGTTCATTCTAAACCAGAAGCATTAAATCAAGTTAAATATTGGACAGAGAAATATGGGATACCATTGATTAGGACTTGAATTAAAGGAGTGATTACAATATTTATAAATTTAACTGCTACAATTATTGTTGTAGCAGTATATTTCTATTTATATAAAATTGGTATACCACCTTAGATATTATAGTAATGTATAAAATAATTAACTATAAATTAATAAAAAAGGAGAAGATTAATATAAAATATTCAGTAGGACAAAAACTTGGGAAGCTCACAGTAAAGGGAAGAGACTATAGTAAAAATAGGACTACATATTATATCTGTAATTGTAGTTGTGGAACAAAGGGAATTAGTATTACAGAGAAAGCATTAGAACAGCAAAAGTCATGTGGATGTTTAAAGAAAAAGAAAGAATTTAACGAATACAAAATAGATGGGGATATTACAACAATATATTTTACAAATAGATTTGATGAGATTATTAATGAAGGATATATAGACACTGAGGAATTACCAAGACTTATAGAGTTGAATTTCCATTGGGGAATTGTAAAAGTAAAAAATACCGATGATGAGTATTATGTAAAATATGTGGAATATTGTGTAGATGAAAATGGGGGAAAATATAAGAAGAGTCATTATTTACATAGGACAATAATGGGCGTCACAGATCCAGATATTCCTGTAGATCATCGAGAATTAGAAAATCATGGGTCACTTGATAATAGAAAATCTAATTTAAGAGTTGCAACTTTTATAAAGAATAGTACCAGTAGAAAAAGTAAAAATTCAAATAATAAGAGTGGTCATCGTAATGTGAGTTGGAATGGTAACACTTGGTCTGTACAACTTCAAATTGAGGGTGTAAATACTACATTAAAAAGGTTTAAGAAAAATAAATTAGAAGAGGCTGGAGAATACGCTGAAAAGATGAGAGAGAAATATTATGGAAAGGAATATGCGGGGAAAAGTTAAATACATAAACTAATAAATAATTATTATACAGTCTATTGATTTTTGTATTAATAGACTGTATAATAGTATCAAGAAGTAAATTATCCCTCGAACTTATATTTTTAACGGCATGTTAAATTTAATGAAAGAAGGTATATATAATGACAAAAAGCACAGGTATTATTAGGAGAATTGATGATTTAGGTAGAATAGTTGTTCCAAAGGAAATCAGAAGAACACTAAGACTTAGAGAGGGAGATCCTATGGAAATATTTGCTCAAGATGGTGGAGTTCTGTTTAAAAAAATATTCTCCTTTAGGTGAGTTAAGTAATTTTGCTCAGAATTTTGTTGATTCTCTATTTGAAACAACTGGATACATTGCTTTAATTTGTGATAGGGATTATGTAATAGCGGTAGCAGGAATATCAAAGAAAGAATTTTTAAATAAACCTATTTGGAATTTTGCTCAATCAGCAATGGATGAAAGAGTTACAAAAGTGGGCTATAGTGCAATCGTAAAAGAGGAATTTAACTATCAGTCTCAAGTAGTAACTCCAATAATCTATCAAGGTGATGTAATCGGTATAGTTGGGTTAATATCAAAACAAGAAAATATGGAAACTCCAGAGCAAAAATTAGTTGAGATTGTTGCTAGAACTTTGGTAAAACATATGGAATGTTAGAAGTAAATTATTTAAAATGTCGCTTTGAAAGGAGTTAATATATGAAAGGTTTTAAATTGGTTTGTGAAAAGTGCGGAAGTGGTAATACAGGAGTAGTGTCTAATGTATTGGTAAAACCAAATTTGATTGAAATAATGTATATCTGTAATGATTGTGGAAATTGCGAAGAAGATAGACAGTTCTTATATAATGATTCATCAAAGATTGTAGTAATTGAAGCAGGGAAGTATGATGAATTGCCTATTGACTTGCAAAATGCTATTCTAAGAGTGAAAAACGCTGTTAATAGACCAATAAAGAAATTTAAATTACCAAATTTAGAAAGTAAAATTAGAGATATACTTCAGTGAGTTAGCATGAAAGAATCGTTTGAAAGGCATTGGAGGTATAATAAACCTATGGAAATATTAATAAATACCACTAAAGGTATCAAAAAAGAATTTCTAAAATTAAATCCTAAAGACTGGTTAAAAATTATGAATACTAATCTAGATGTTGGAATAGTTATTTGTAGAAAAACTGATGATATCTTAAAAACAATAGTATACAATGATACTGCTGCTATTTATTTCGAATATGAAGATAAAACAATGTTCTACAGACATTATGATATCAATATATCTGATTTAAAATATTATCTTGATATACTTATAGCACAGGATAATATTTGGTGTATGAATTATATTACTTATCTTATGGGCAGAAGGTTTAGAATCAATGATATTTTAGTTTTTGAAAATGGTAAGAAAGGAATAGTTCTTCCTCCAAAAGAATCATATAGGAGTGGTATCCATTATAGATTAATTAAGAAAGATGGAAGTTATGGAATAAAAGAGTTAACTTTACATGGTGGACAACAACCAAAAGTAGAAAGGTGATATAGAATATGTTTAAAGTTATGGAAAAATGTTATGTAGAACATTGTATTGATGGTTCAATGGCAAAACTAGTATATGGAATATTAGAAGACAGTAATGGGTATCCAAAGTTTTTGTTTTATGAAAAAGGACAGTGGATTTATCACTCAGCCAAAGATTATGTGCCTTGGTGTAGATAAGTAAAGGAGTGAAGAAAATAATGTGTGAATTTTGCGATGCACTTAAAAACAAAAATAAAGTAATTACATGGCAATTAAGAAGTACATATGCAGATAATAATATTTGTGAATTTGTAAATGATAATACTTGTAGTTTATGTGATGGATGTAAGATGGGTTTTACTTTAAAAGGTTTTAATTATGAAGGAAACACTTATGTTGGCGTAGAATATAAACAAGTAATAAAATCAACAGAAGGAGAAGAGGTTGTTATTTGGCCTTTTAGCGAGAGTATTCAATTTAACTTCTGTCCTGTTTGTGGAGATCAGTTATCAAAGAAGTTAAAACATTGGAAGGAATATTTTCATCATCAAATATCAGTAGATGATAGAGAATAAAATATTTATTATTAACTATAAAAATAATATTATTCAAAACCACATATACCTATTGATTTTAAAACATTAAATGGATATAATTAGCTAACAAATAAAGCAACCAAGGAGCAACCAATGAAAAGAAGCATCGAATGGCAAAATACGTGCAATGCTAATTATATCAATATTCACAAAAGAGTATCTAATGTCTCTCCAGGAATTGTAAGTAAGTTAGGATACAATGAATCAGATAGAGCAATTATAGGATTCTCAGATGATAGGCAATTGTTATACATTAAGAAGTCAGATAATGGATTGAAATTGTCTATCGTTAATAAGAATTGTTTTGGACGGACTTTTAGCTCTATCGCTCTTATTAAGAATTTTGGTGATATTATTGGAACATATGAGTATGATAGTGTTGATGATGATCGTGTAGTCAAGTATGGAAAAGCAAGAGAAAAATTGATTAATGCTTTGGTTAATTTATAATAGTCACAAGATACAAAAGACTTATGGGAAATTAAGGAGGAAAATATTATGCGCGATATATTAATTAATGGTCAGAAAGTTGAATTGCCTTTTATGCTTGAAAGAGATTTTTTAGGTGTAAAATACTTGGTAAGTTTTGATGACATGAATGAAGTTGATACCAACACTAAGAGATTTATTCTTATTGAACTAAATGATGGATATATTTACAAGATGGGCAAAAAAGAATTTGAGGAATTTTTAAATAATGATGGAGTGAGAATTAAAAAATTTATCCCATCAGAGTAGAGACTTATGGGGAAAGTGAGGAATAATTAATGGAAAAATATAATATCAACATCACAATCGAAGTTAAAGATGGAATGGAATTTGATAGAAAATTCATTGATTTTCTTGAAGCAAATACTAAGGAATATATGTTGGAATTAACTAGAATTTATACAAAGGAAGAGGAATTAATTATTAAAGATTTGATTGGTGAAGCGATAAGAAAAATGGATGAGATTGATTAAATTAGATAATTCTTAGGAGAGAAGAAAGGAAGAAAGAATAATATGAGTGATCATAAAAACAAAATATTTATGATTTCAGATCCACATTTCCATCATGAAAATATTATTAAATATGAAAATAGACCATTTGATAATGCGGAACAAATGACTAAAACAATTATTAAAAACTGGAATAAAGTTGTTAAAAGAGATGATGAAGTTTTCTGTTTAGGAGATATTTGTTTTAAAAATAAAGAAGTTACTACTGAAATTGTACAGCAATTAAATGGAATAAAAACTTTAATTCTTGGTAATCATGATAGATCAAAATCTAAAAAATGGTGGCAGGAAGTAGGATTTCAAGAGGTTAGTAAATATCTCATTATTGTTGGAGATTTTTACATTCTATCACATGAGCCAATTTATTTGACAGAAGCTATGCCGTATGCGAATATTCATGGACATATTCATCATTTGAAGTACGAGAGTAAGCAATATTTCAATGTAAGTGTGGAATGTATTGATTACACTCCAATGAATTTTGAGGATATTAAAAAGGAAATTATTATTAGGAATGTAGAAAGCGAGGAAGAATAATGAATATTGACTACACAAAATTCACATTAAAATGTGGTGGTAACGACTACAATGATTGTGGACAAAATGAAATACGAAGATGTTGTGTGGCGTGTGATAAATATGAAAAGTGTAATTTAAAGGGATGGACTTGTCATCCTCTAAAAGATTTGTTTAATAATAACCCACAAGAATGCCCTGCTTTATACTTGAAAATAGAAAGATAATTAGAAAAGGAGGTATTTTATTATATATATTTGGAATTTACTACTGGAAAATACAAATAATTGCATGTATAATTATCATAAGAGGTGTTAATCATGCAAGATATTATCAATCATATTAAAATCTCAACTAATCCTAATGAAGTAAAACAAATATTAAAACCATTAAAAATTAAAGAAGTGATTAAAGTTGCAAAAGGTTTAGATGTTTATATCAGAGGAAATGAGAACAAAACTGAAATCATCAGTAATATTATTTTGACAATTATAAAATAGAAAGGTGATTAATGATATGTTAGTAGAAATTATTCACACAAATGAAACAGGGCAATGGCAATGGGCAGTACAATTTGCCGGAACAGATATGTGGTTAAATGCTTTTGAGACTAATAAATTA
>Ga0209728_1001883_pt1 | contig 11626 bp, 11 predicted proteins | sample RifGroD1_FD_183997 | JGI IMG/M metagenome (GOLD analysis project Ga0209728, IMG submission 183997) | Groundwater microbial communities from Rifle, Colorado, USA - Groundwater D1 (SPAdes) (version 2) | ecosystem: Environmental > Aquatic > Deep subsurface > Groundwater | place: Rifle, Colorado... | reverse complement strand
GCCATTCCTTACGGCAATAGCTTGGAGTTGTACCAGGGCGATAGATTATTAATACCGGGCATAGATTATGCATTATCGGGAAGCACAATCACTTTTACCATAGGGCCTGTAATTTCTGATTATAAAGTATTTTACAGGAAGGATGGTTCTTCCTCTGCCATCTTCATTGATCGCGAGGAACCGGTTGGCAATGTTGACGGTGTTAACTCGCAGTTTATTGTTAGTTCTTCTGTTGTAGAGAAAGACAGCTTAAGGGTATATGTTAATGGTAGGCTGTCTGTTGATGGTTACAGATTCACAGCACCCTATATTAACTTCTTCAACCCCCCGACATCCGGCTCAGATATTAGGGTATTTTACAGGAAATATAGCAGGATACGCTTTGTTGATAAAGAGGTGCTTGCGGGTGATGTCGATGGGGTGAATACAGAATTTGCTATTTCCGGCGTACCTGACGGTGGGCAAATCAAATTGTTTGAAGGCGATGGATGGAGAATACCTGGTATTGGATATGGGCTGGTTGGTTCGGTGGTATCTTTTGTTGGCGCGCCTACATCGGCACCGCTGGCGTACTACCGAAAAGCCGCGTGACCTATGGAGGTAAGTATGACCGAAAACGAGCTGATTACAAAACAGCAATTAGAAATAGAGATGCTGCGCAAAAAAATAGCGATAGCTGATGATTGCCGAAGAGATTTGTATAAAGTTTTATTTAACATTGGCGCGCCTCTTAACGACAACAAGCTGCTATATAGCAAGGAACAGTTAAAGCCGTTTTTTAAAATAGTAGATATTTTTGACTTATAACGCCAGGTTGACACCTGGGTTAAATCGAATACATTTAAAAGGTAATAAAAAACAAATAAAATCGGTTAGTTTATAACCTTCACAGGAACTATAAAGCCCGAATTGATTCAGCGGCTGCTGAGTTTAATTCGGGCTTTATTATTTTTGTTTTAAAGGAATGGGATTATGCGCATGAAAGACAGGGTATTGTCGGGGGACGACCCCAGGATTTATAGGAATATAGAAGTCCTTGAAAGTCCGAAGGTTGTTGGTATGGTTAGTGTTGAGGAAATTACCACGCAATTTGGAGAGATAATATTCAATAGACATGTCTGTAGGCATAATTTGGTAGTTAATACCGGAAGAAACAATCTTGCCAGGTTGCTGGGTGGTGATTCTACAAAGTACGTGGCATATCTAGCCCTCGGAGATTCAAAAACAAACGTCCCTGCACTAACGGATACATTGTTAGAGAATGAAGTTAAGCGCATCACTTACACGCCGGGGACTGATAAGTCTTATCCTTCCACTGGTTCTGTACTATTTTCACGGACAGTAGGCGGGGATGAGTTTGTGAGTACCACTGTAATTCGCGAGGGAGGATTATTCCTGAGCGACGGTTCTTCGGCGGTAGATACCGGCACTATGTTTAATAGGGTTATTTTTGTAGACGACAATCCTGCCGTTGGGCTTACAAACGCAGGGTTGATCTTCCAGCCCACGAATGCGTCGGGTGTAGCAATTAGCAATAAGATAGAGTTTGAAATACTTTTTTAATATAGATATGGAGATATAAAATGCCGTTAGATAAAACTTGGCCGTGGGCTAAATCTAAACTTAATGTCGAAACGCACGCCCGTTTCGAGCAGGTAAAATTCAAAAATGGCGTTGAAAGCGGGGCAACCGTACTTGCCAACGGCACGTTTAAAGCCGGAGCCGTTTTTATTAATGGTTACCACTGGGTTGAAGACGCTGATGTCGTGGGGGCTTTTAACTTTAGCTCCTTGTTGAATCAGGGCACTGGGTCTACCAATAAGTTATACATACAATACACCTATACCGATACCGATCCGCACGCAACGGCTGTGTTTGGCTATGCAGCAACATTGCCTTCCAATGCTATTCAGTTAGGCACTATTACGGTGCCGGCAAGTACAACGTCAATAACGCAGGGCATGATAGACTGCACCGACAGTAACAGGGATTTAGCGAATAAATATCTGTCGGAGCATGCGATTCCAGACTACGACACAAGGATTCCAACGCAGGACGAGAAGAACGCTATGGCTGGAGGTAGCCCGGGTACATCAAACAGGTTTGCCACATTAAATGATTTGAGTCCTGGTGGGGGTGACAATCTTGGCAACCATACGGCAACACAGGATATCAATTTTGCAAATTTCAAGGGCGTAAGTTGTAGTGCGCCGACAAATCCAAACGATGTAGCCAACAGGCAGTTTGTTTTGGACAACATCGGCGGTCAGAATCTAGCGTCGTCTGTTGCTCAGCTTCGCAAGCATACGCAGGAGTTGCAACTCCTTATCGATGGTATGACAAACTCTCCCTATCCCGATAATTTCGGGCAGCCGTTCTTTAGAACGGAGTTTGAGGAGATCGGGAGTTATGTGGAGATTGATGGTAAGCAGACGTTGCAGTCTGATCACGACCTTACAAAGCTCACCGCGGACGTCATCACAAGAAAAAGAGCGGAGCGAGGTTGTATCGATACAAGGTTACAGCTTCCCAAGCAGTATTACTTTGGGGAAGTAATCAGATATAACCAGATCCCCGACATTGCAAACAAACCGCATTGTATTACTTATGCACCTGACGACAAAAAGATATACATGATCACGCGTGGCGATTCTGTAGATGACACCGTTTTGCACCGTATTAATCTCATAAGCCTCCAGATAGAAGCCTCGTGGTTCTTTGAAGAAAACACCTTTACAAGGTGGAATGGTATTGCTTCTGGTATCAGCTTTGGCGCGGGACAGTTATTTATTAGTGAATACGATACGGTAAATAAGGATGCCGTATGTATGCGTTTTAAATTAAGCGCTCTTCCTCCACAGGGAATTCGCATTACTAAGTCCAACGTAGGTGCCATCGAGTCTGCCGGGTTTACCGGGGGTGTAAACGGAGATATATTCACTGATATAGCCCACGATCCCTCTTTAAACATCCTCTGGGGCATGAGAAAAACAGGCGCTTCAAACCATAAATTGGTAAGGCTCAAGACTGACTTTGTAGAGAACGGCGTATTACAATATGACGCTACCACGGTCAATACATCATCGATAGACGCATCGGTTAACGGAATAGACTGCGACGGAGATTTTATCTGGTTCGTGGGCGACACATGGACGGGCCGTATGTCGAAAAGCGCTGTGATAAACACACAATGGAAGAGTTATGGGAAGACAGGTATATGCCGCGTTACCGATAACGGCTTACCATCTGTCGATGGACAGGTCTTTAATACAGACAAAACCGATGTAAAGATGTGGGCATTAGCGACGAAAAATACGAACAGTCTGCCGGCCTCGGCAAGTTATCGGCCAGTTCATGCAGTTGCAAATATCAGCTCTGTGGATAATATAACAAAGGTTGTGACGTTACAGAGAATAGACGGAACGTCACCGACGTTTGAAGTAAACGAATTCAAAGGCTTCCATATGAGGTTGGCAAATGTTTATTGGAATATAGCCAGTAACACCGCCACTACCATTACGCTTGAGACACAACTAGACATTTCCGGTCTGTCTGGAACGGTAGAGCTTGGTGCTCCTCGCAGGAATTTTGCCACAACGATAACCACAAACGGCACAAAGATGTGGGCTTATGAAGGCGGCGCGGATAACGTAACGGTGACGAGTATCGGGTTTATGCTCGACAAGGACACCACAATCGGCGCTGTTGGTATAGAACTTGGCTCTATCACTACGCAGGGTAACATCGAACTCAGGGTAGAAACAAATAATAATGGCTCTCCGAGCGGGACGCTCGTCCATGCGAATGCAACGACAACCATTGCTTCGGGTAGCCTTGTGGCTAGTAGCTGGAATGCAAAGGCATTTACAAATACATTTAATCTAATAAAAAATACTCTGTATCACGTGAAAATCATCAACAGCGCAACATGCCAGGTAAAAGGGCATGCGACCAGCTTTAATAAATTCGATCTACAGGCATCGGCCTTGAACGTCCGATTATATAATGGAGCGAAACTTGATGTGGACGTGATTTCTGACGTGGCCACGTCTAATAACCGTTTATACATTGCATATAAACAGGCCGCTGGTTCTATAGAAGTCAAACCGGACGGCGCTTCTGGACTGGACACTTATATAGACGAGGCTAACCCGGCAGAGAATTACAGCGCTGAGGCGTTGATGAAGATTGCGTGTAATGAGGGGAATACGGGGACGCCTGATACGTGGGCATCGTTGATACCCACAGGGAGGCGCTATTTTCCCGCCGTAGTAAGCGGTGGAAAACTGTACATATCTGGCGGATATAGTGGCACTTCTCGATTAAACGACCTCTGGGAATGCGACCTGACCACATTCATCTGGACGCAAAAGGCAAATATGCCTACCGCAAGGTCTGGCCATTCAGCCGTAGTAAACGGTGGCAAGATGTATATATTTGGAGGGTGGGATGACGCTTCTTACCTAAACGAACTTTGGGAGTGCGATCTGACCACATTCGTATGGACCCAGAAGACAAGTGGGGCCACAGGCCGTCACCACCATTCTGCTATAGTAAACGGGGGTAAGATGTACGTATTTGGCGGGGAGAATCCTGGCTTTCCAAGCGACCTCTGGGAATGTGATCTGACCACATTCGTATGGACGCAGAAGACAAGTGGGGCTACAGGCCGTGGCTACCATTCTGCTGTAGTAAACGGGGGTAAGATGTACGTATTTGGCGGATATGATGGTACTTCTTTCTTGAACGACCTCTGGGAATGTGATCTGATCACATTCGTATGGGTACAGAAGACAAGTGGGGCTACTGCAAGACATGCACATACTTCCGTAGTAAACGGGGGCAAGATGTACGTATTTGGCGGCTCAGGTAGCGGTTCTGTCTTGAACGACCTCTGGGAATGTGATCTGACCACATTCGTATGGGTACAGAAGACAAGTGGGGCCACCACCCGTCGCTACCATTCTGCTATAGTAAACGGGGGTAAGATGTACGTGTTTGGCGGTGGAGATAGCGGTTCTTACTTGAACGACCTCTGGGAATGCGATCTGACCACATTCGTATGGGTACAGAAGACAGATGGGGCTACAGGCCGTCACTACCATTCTGCTATAGTAAACGGGGGTAAGATGTACGTATTTGGCGGGTATAATGGCACTTCTCTCTTTAACGACCTTTGGGAGTGCGATCTGACTACATTCGTATGGGTACAGAAGACAAGTGGGGCTACTGCAAGATATGCACATACTTCCGTAGTAAACGGGGGTAAGATGTACGTATTTGGAGGAACTAACGGCAGTTCTCGATTAAACGACCTCTGGGAGTGCGATCTGACTACATTCGTATGGGTACAGAAGACAAGTGGAGCTACAGCAAGGACTGTCCCTTCAGCCGTAGTAAACGGGGGTAAGATGTACGTATTTGGCGGATATAGCGGTGGTACTTCTTACCTAAACGACCTTTGGGAATGTGATCTGGCTACATTCGTATGGGCACAGAAGACAAGTGGGGCTACTACAAGATTTGCACATACTTCCGTAGTAAACGGGGGTAAGATGTACGTATTTGGCGGATATGTTGAGGGTCCTAGCTTTAACGACCTTTGGGAGTGCGATCTGACCACATTCGTATGGACGCAGAAGACAAGTGGGGCTACTGCAAGACATGCACATACTTCCGTAGTAAACGGGGGTAAGATGTACGTATTTGGCGGGTATAATGGCACTTCTCTCTTGAACGACCTCTGGGAGTGCGATCTGACCACATTTGTGTGGACTCAGAAGACAAGTGGAGCTACAGCAAGGGATTATCATTCTGCTATAGTAAACGGGGGTAAGATGTACGTATTTGGCGGATATAGCGGTGGTACTTCTTACCTAAACGACCTTCGGGAATATGTTATTGTAGCCACGGGCGGTGGCGTATCAAAGATGAGAAGTATAATAAAATTCGACCTCTCCAGTGTACCCGCAAATGCAGTTACCGCGATCCTGGCTCTATACTTGTCCAGCGCAGACGCATCATCAAAGACAATTAGCTTACACAAGCTGACAGAGTCTCCGACTGCATCTCAGGCCACATGGAATAACAGAGCAACTGGAACAGCATGGACAACCGTCGGAGGCGTATATGCAAGTACGCCGGTGGCAAGCAAAGTGGTGGCGAACAGCGCCGGATATGTGGAATTCGATATTACTAATCTCTATAATGAATGGAAGGCTGGTACAACCCAAAACTACGGATTGATAATCCGGCTGAATGACGAAGTCACCACAGGTATTTATGTGTACCTCGCATCCTCGGACGAGGCGGATGAGGCGAAACGGCCAAAGTTGGCGGTAAGCGCCAATCCGACAAGCAGCAATATCGGTGTTCTTACCAGGGATAAACTGGTAAGCGTCGGATATGGTGGTTCTATAACCCAGGCGGTGAATGTGTTGGATGATACATTACTCGTAGGCTTGAGCAACGAAGTTCGGATTATGGACGTATCTGATAATACGGTATTGCAAGTAATTAATAATTCAAGTTTTCCCGGTATCACCTCCACGGTAATCAATGATATTGTAACTAAGAAACTGATAGCAGATGAATTTACCCAGAAGGTACACAACATCCTCGTAGTCGCATGTAATAATGGTGTGACGGTGATAAACATGACGACCGGTACGAGCCATGCCATCCGCAACTACGAGCTTGAATCTAATGGCGCTACGTGCAAAAGGGTGGCGGTGGCAGATAACGGGGAACTGGTGATTGTTACAGAAACAGGGACCTCCGGTGTTTACCAGATAGATATCTTTGGAGATGTCACGAAGATATACACTTCAAACACGAATAAGACCTGGGAACAACAAACAGGATTTAGGAAAACCTTAAAAGGCCCAACGAATAGCGGCGTACTCCCTTCCAATACCGTGAAGGCCGTAGCCGTCAGAACGACAGTCGATAACCTACTTGGTTATACGGGCAACCTGCTTGTGATAGCAAATGGTTCCAGCGTTGTTGAGTACGACGTGAAGACCGAGAAGGTAAAAACGATTGATACAGTAGCAGGCATGACCTGCTACGATGTGGCGTATTATCAGGACACCATCAACGCCATCTTCTCGGACGGCAGTACCGACGGTTTATACAAACAGTACGATACCTATCTTAGGAGGTTGAACTACTCCATAGGAAAATCAACCAGCGCGAATTCCAGGCTGAATTTCGAGTCGTGGAATTTGTTAAAGCTAAGGATATTGGACAATAAGGTTGTAGTGATTACCACGGATAAGGGAGTCGAGATTATAGATTTAACCTATCGGGACACAAACCACTTTGGCGATGCTGTGTGGTATAGCGGACTGCTTGACGACCCGAATGGTATCTCTAGGGCAACGGTGATGATCAAGGGAATTAAGATGCCGAAAGAGCTGATGGCTCTCGCTTCTAACGCATCAAAGGGCGAGGGTTCTGTCTCAGTGAACTTCGGTGACCTCGGTGCACTGGTAAGCGCAGGCGATACGATATACCTGTACAGTACGTCAGACACCTCAGCAGGGAATGGAGAAAAGCTACTCGTTGCATCTAATTATAACGAAACGTCTGCGACCATTCCATTCGCTTCCACGACTCTAAACGAGAACATCGATGAGTCGTCTATTGTGCTTGAGATGGCTAGTCAGACGGTAGTTGACAGCTTGCCGGTAAGGGGTGTGATCAAGATAGACTTGGAGGAGATGTTGTACAACGGCAAGTCGGCTAAAAACCTCCTAGTTGAGGCGCGCGGTATTAATGGCACCACGCCAGTGGCGCATAATATAGGCGCAACGGTGCAGACTGTGTTGAGGTTCGACTACATGGCTGGAGACGAAGTAGTATGTGTAGTCAACAAGAAGAAAGTGGACAAGATTGTAGATGTCAGGGTAACCGAGAGCAGTAACGGGGCAAGCTTTGACGAGGGCAACCAGGTGGTAATCAGTGATCTAGCTACCGGATATTACACAGAGGCAGTAAGGTCCGATTACAGGTTCGGGCAATTAAAGCTCGGCTTGAAACGCACCAATTACGTCGGCGACACCGCATCGGTAGATAGCGCAAGCATATATTGGGAAAATTATTAATTCTTAATTAAATTTATATAGAGGATGTGTTATGCCTGTAGTAAAGTCAAGGCTGCTTGATTCTCCAGCCAATAAAAAAAGAATTGAGGAGAAACGAGCAGAGAGGGACGACGTACCAAGGCCCCACAAGAAGGGTAAGAGATAATAGAAATTTAACGATTTGAGATTCGAAAATCGTTAAATCGCAAGCGGGTAATAACTAAAAAAGGGCGGCCGCCTCACGGCGGCGCCCTTTTTTAATTCCCTTTCAAATTCGCCTACCCCACCTTCCTCAGCTTCCTCGTCGGAGCATTTACCATCATGTTTGATAATTGTGCCTGTACCGTCTGCATGCTGCTTGCGATACTATGGCGGAACTGGTCATTGCTGCGTATTGCTTCTATAGAGACGCCGTTCAATACCTTATTGCATTTCTCTACCGCTGCGGCAAGCTCGGCATCGTCGTTGATATTCATCGTACTGAAGTTATCTACGAACTCCCTGATATTGCCTATCAATGTGTCCCTGAATATCTTCTTTTCCCCGGACAAGCGCTCAGCCGTCCGGTTTACCATCTCTGCAAACGTCGTCCTGAGCGTGGTCATAGCGGTGATCTTGAATTCTTCCACCATTTGACGGAAGCTGGCCTCTTCCCGTCTGATCGTTTCAGTAGATAACAGCTCAGTGTTGTCCTCGTGATGGAGACTGACAAATCTCCATGCGAATGCAAAATATTGCCTGATATCCGGGGGGTAATCGAGCGGGTTGTACAGGCTGCCGAGTCTGTGTCTCATTTCATCTATGTAGCCTGGATATTTCGCTATGAACTCGTCAACCAGTCCATCGAATTTAGCCGAGAAGCCCTGCATAGCATCATCTATTTTTATAATGTTTCCCCTGGGAACAAAAATAAAACCGGGTATGGGGAACGTAAACGCCCTGCCGTACAAATATTCCCTTGCCTGACTCCTGAGCTTTTTTAGTGGCGTGAGCCAGTTTTTATCAATCTTGTGCTTGACATTATCAATAAGCTCCGTCTCTGCGTCGGTATTTAACATGTCCTTGCTGCGTATCTTGGTGGTCTCGCCCCACACAGAGCATGAGAAGCACACCAGGGTGCCTTTTTTAAGGATATTGTTTTCCTGCTGGGTTTGTTGCGTCATGTTTTATTTGTCCTTTCTGGGATTTTCCCCGGTTTTAATAATGTTTGATTCGTGATTGTTTCAAAGCAATCAGTTCCGGGCTGGTCCGGGCATGTGTTTTCTCCAAGTTTTTTGCAGTTCTGACAGGATATGCTGATAAACGATGTGCGTTTAGCATGCCCTTGAATAATTTCTACCAACCGTTCCGAAGTCTCCTGAATGTGGATCCATGTGCCATCTGAAAACTCACAAAAGAAGTCTTCTGAGTATCCATTGATTCCGGTGTATATTTCGCTTAGTTTTGGAATTTCGCTCGAATCTATTTCGTCGCTCTCTTCTGTCATTTCGAGTATAACGTTGTACAGATACTCTAGGGTTGTGTATACTCCACAGTAATGTATGCCACTGCGATAGCTGATAAATAGCGTAAACAATCTCATGTTTCACTGTCCTCTCTTTTACTCTCTAAGCCTTTGTAATACTCCTGGCTTTTGCCAGTATCTTCACCCCACATCTCATAGTCAGTGAGGTGGTTTTCGCTATAACAGTCTTCGCACACAGCCGAACTGTTAAGTGGTTTCAGTGTATAGCACTCAACACAATAACCTGGCGCCTCTTTCCACTGCTGGTCTTTATTTCCCACTTACAACCCCCACATCTGTGGACATTAGTTTGTATAATAGATTCTGCGCTTCCTTCGCATCTAACGGATGCGGCGGCCTGAAGTGCTCAGCCGCATCTTTTAGCACTGCCTGGAGTATTATCCTTGGCAGCCTGTGGTCGTCTCCGTAGGTTTTTAAATCTACGGCCCGTAAGTCTATAAGTTCTTTTGCCTTCTTTTTGATGTAAGGCTCTAGCGTTTTAATTAATTCTTCAAACCTTTCTTTAAACTGTACTTTATTCATTTGTTCCTCCATTAAAGACAGCCGCAATATACGCAGCGCCTTCATTGTCTTTTGTAAGTCTTGACTCATCACAGCCCTCTACGTTATAATCTTTGATTATTACGGTTGTATCTGACGGCGATTCCAGAACCTCGGCAACCCCGCCTTTCACACAGACAACCACCTCTTTTCGATGGTGCGGCTTAATAGGGGCCAAGGCGATGGCCGCCCAACACCCTCAGTATTCCTTTGGCAGTTTCGAGAGGTATGCGATTCATCTTGATATCTACGGTTTCTTTATCAGGATCGTTAATTAAAACTTCGCCCATATATGTGTCCGTGTACGTTTTTAAATATACCGTATCGCCAGTATTTGAAATCTCCAATGTTGGCAACAGTGTTTGTAGCTCATATAATAAGCTGGAGGTGTTTTCGTCTCTTTCCTGACATACACGGACTATCTCAATTCCTTTTTGGTATTGTTCCAGGTATTGCGGTAAAAGACGCCGCGATATGTCTTTTGCTATCTGCTCGGGGGACTTACTGATGCTTACTCTTATACGATGATTGCTACCAAGCATTGGATAAACAGACCCTTTATACACTGGATATTTACCAGAAATATCCAGTTTTGTTTTATCTCGCCAGCCTATTGACACAATAATAGTGGCGCCATCAGGCACGCTTATCTTTGCAACTCGCACTCCTTTTATGCACGGCTGATAGGTCCAACCTTTTAAGTATTCGGATATTCTCCGTGCTAGTTCTTGTAGCTGTTCAGATTCTTCGGCCATGCAATTTCCCCTCCTTTCTTTGTTTAATTTAATACTCGACATATGTGATGTTGTTGCCTAGCTTTTCCGCTTTTTCGTAAATATCATCAAGGCACATGGAGACAATCTCTCCTTTTGAATTGACTGCATCTGCAAACCCGCAAATATATCTCATCTTTTCTGCGCCAATTTCTACAACGACAGCCACCTCTCCGTCTGTGAGGTGGGTTGAGAGTTCGATAAAAAAGTCAATATCCTCATCGCCTCTGTGTGTTGGCACACTGCCAAATTCGGTGTTTACGAGAAAGCCGCAGAGTTCGTCTTTTGCTATTTCATTTACTTTGTATATTGGTTTTAATTCCAGTGAGTCGCACCAGTCTATAAATTTTTGCTTATCTTTTACCCGGAAATAGTTTGAACGTGCGGTTCCGCAATAATCACCCATGTTGTTTGCCCCTTTCTTGTTTTTAGTAAAATTTGAGATAGTAATTGTTATTATCGCTGAATTTTTTACACAAACTTTTCAAGCCTGTCAATAAATTCTCGGGTTTTGCGAGTTTGTTCCGTAGAATTTTCTCCTTTCAGCGCGCCTTCTGAAAATTTGTATTTGTTGTAACACCTTCGACATGCATAGTGGGTTACTTCAACGTAATCTCCTACAATATTTACCGCGCCGGCACTCTCGTAGTCTCGGTATCCCGTGTTTGTAAGCCTGACACCGTCCTGTGATGTCTCTTCGA
>Ga0209728_1001881_pt1 | contig 11646 bp, 17 predicted proteins | sample RifGroD1_FD_183997 | JGI IMG/M metagenome (GOLD analysis project Ga0209728, IMG submission 183997) | Groundwater microbial communities from Rifle, Colorado, USA - Groundwater D1 (SPAdes) (version 2) | ecosystem: Environmental > Aquatic > Deep subsurface > Groundwater | place: Rifle, Colorado... | reverse complement strand
TTTGATAATTTAACATTTTCATCCATATAATTTTGTCTACTTTTTATTAATTCTTCTTTTGTTATCTTTTCAAATATTTTATTATCCTCCATTACCAACTCTCCTTTAACTTAAAATAAAATAAAGAATTTAACATGATTTTACACAGAAGTATAATCATATGCTATTTCCTCATCATCTAATTTTACAGAAACATTAATACTTGTTAATACATGTATCTGTAAATCGTAGTTATATTCTGTATTAGTAGAAATATTAATACTTAAATTTTCTTTTAAATATTCTTTAATTATTGCTTTAATATCATCATTCATGCTTATCCCTCACTTATCTTCACAAATGTTTATAAACTTCATTATACAATTCACAATCCACATCTTTTATACTAACAATATAATTTTTCACAGTCTTTACATCTAATTCAAATCTCTTACTTACTTCTTTTAAAGTTAATTTATCACCAATAATAGTTTTACAAAGATTTATTCTTTCTTCAATATTTTTCATTTTTCTTATTCCAGAACGTATTTTAATAGATTTAAGTTTATTCAATTCTATCATATCTAACACCATAATATATAATTCAGGATCATAAATTTTAACATAATTATGAAATAAATAATGAATAGCACGATTACTAGAATCAAAATGTATGCCAGTTTTTTTCATCGTATTCCCACAAAGATAATATTCACAAATTTCTTTATAAATATATTTTAAGTTATTTGGATAGTTTAATATTTTCTTTCTATTTAAACATTTTTGGACTTTACTATGTAATTCAGAATCAATATTTTTAATTGCTTCAGTGTAATTAGATACTGTTTTAAAATTAATTCCGAATATATCTGCTGTTTTTCTATAAGATAGATTATGTTCTACTATATGTTCACATACTTTTATGATTAATTCTTTGTTTATAGGTTTCATTATTTCACCATATTCAAAATATACTTGCAATATCCTTTAATATTCATCATATCAAAATTCAATCTATCATTCTTAATCCCTAAAAAATACTCACATTGTTTTCCATTCAATCTACAATCTCCCTTATGAATCTCTTTCTTCGGGCATCTGTAATCAAGTGTCTCTATGTTGCCCATATTATCTCCTGAACAAATGATATACGTTTTAAAATTATCATTATTTTTAGTCATATGCAACATCCTTTATAAGATAATGTTAACATATATTGTACTATATTTTCTGAAAACATTCAATTTACTTTTATTTACTCTTATAATTACCTTTCTTTGCATTTGTACATCCTTCAAAATACTTACAATCTTTACAATTTAGATTAGATAGTCTAGGTGGATTCAAGCAAACACCGTATGGAGGAACTAATATCTCTGGTTTATTATGTGTGTTACTCATAATTTATTTCGCCCCTTTCGATAATTAAATTTTCCTTGGATACATATTAACATAATACTAAAATAATTGCAACAACTATTTTTTAATTTTTAGCAAATTTTTAATACACTACTTGCACCTATAAAATGTCATATATTACATTAGATTTATTCTTTAAATAATATATAATATTAAGAATAATCGACATATTTCTACAAATAATATCGTATTAATATATAGGTGGTGATATGAAAATGAAATTTAAAAGGATATTAAAACGTAATGTTTATCCGACATGGACAAGCAAAACAAGATGAGCAAAAGGATGCAAAGTATATATTTATTATATACCTGATATGAATTACTATCATTTTCATATAGATTATAATGGAGTTATTATATATATGTCTTTGAATGATGATATTAAATTTAATAGTTTTGAAGAGTGTAGATTGGTGGCTGAAGAATGGATTAGGAAAGAGAATATGTAATATATTTATTTATATTTATTAAATTAAAAAATAAAGTAGAGATAATAAATCTCTACTTTATAAATTACTCCTTATAAATTCCTTTAATATATCCAAACTATCAAATACAATACCCTTGCATTCATCATTCATGTTATATCCATTAAAGCAAACATTTTTTTCTTTTAATTCTTCTTGAATATTATTAATCATAACCAGTATATCATTATATGATAAATTATCATTTTTACTAATTGGAAACTCTTTATCGTTATTTCTCAATAAATAGTCCAAAGAAATTTGATGATATTCTACCAACTTTATTAATCTTGGTATATCAACAGTTTGAATAGAATCTTTTTTTGCTTGATCCGCTAACCAATTTCCTGATAAACCTATTTTTTCTCCGTAATCAGTCCATCGTTTAATCCCTAGACTTTCTCTTAACTTAATAATTTTTTCTCCATATCTCATTTGTATACACCACCTTATATTACTGCCATTTATTGTTAATATATTTCTGTCCTTGATAAAAAGTATTCTTAGTAAATACAAGCATCTCTTTCTCTGTAGAAAAAATCAATGATTCAGGATTTAACCATTCTTCATTACAATCATCTACTTTACATAATTGCCATTTATCAGGGTATTTTGAGATTTTAACTAAATTATTTAAACCATGTTCAATTTGTTTTAATAGTCTATAATTAGTTTTTTCTCTTAATAATATGTTTAAAACATTAAAACTTTCTTTTTTCATGAGTTTATTTAACAATTCAATTTGTACATTTAAATAAGACAATTGTTTAAAATTATATCCTTTTTGAGTTAATCTATCTTTGAAGAATATTAGTATATTATATCTGCTTATCATATCTTCAAAAATCACTTTAAAGTCAACCCCTTATATTGGTCAAATAAACTTTTTAAATTATACCAATATTTTTCTGAATCAGAACCACCATAATTATATCTTTCGCATATGGCAATAAAATCTTCTTTAGTTACTTCATTTTTTTCTTTATAAATATCCATTGCTAAATTTAACATTCCTGAGAAATACAAACTTGAATACGTAAGATATTTATTATCGAGCCATAATTGTATCTTTCGCATTCTAGAATTTAATATATTCGGATTAAATATTTGAAATTTATTCTTTGAAGGAACCCTAAAAACAAAATGTTCAACCTCATTAATCTTAATTTTTCTAGGTTCAGACAATCTAGTATTATTTGTCATTTCACCATTATTTTCAACATAAAATTCTTGAGTGTAAGTATCTTTTATTAATTCAATAGTTGAAGGTTTTACATCAATTATTCTATTTTTATCATCATTTTGAATTAATTTAATTCTATTATTTTCTTCATCTATATCATCGATAGTAAGGTTAATAATTTCTTCCAATGTTCCATCCTCAACCGTTCTACCTCGAACACCTATAAACGGCAACTCTATAAGAAGTTGATCTTGAGGATTATAAAGTATATTTTTATATTCCTCAAGTTTTTCTCTAGATATAAATTTATTTAATAATGCTTGTTTACTAACAAATTCTTTGGCTTCATCTACTGTAAATGTTGCTAATCTATTTTCCCCATGATTAACAACATTTTTTCCAATACAAAAATCAATATACGTTTTTAAAACAGAAACATTTTTTAAAATTGACTTTACAGAAGTATTTTTAAATTGTGTAGCGATCATTTCACGCAAATCAGAAATACTCATATTATAAACAGATTTTCCTTCCGAAAATTCATATTCATCAGCAATTTTCAAAACAAACATGTCTGATTTAGCTGTATCAGAAGGTTTTTCGTCCAAATATTCATATTTAATATCATTGTCTACTTTAAAAGTATCTATTTTAAAAACCATTGTTATCTCCCCATTTCTTAATTTCTTACTAATTTAATTTACATCTGTAAATATTTTATACAATTTATTCCTTAATGATTTATTGGCAATTTTATTATTTAACAATCCTATATTTTTCCACAAGTCATTGTTTTTATTAAAATCTATTGATTCTATTTTTTGTTTCATTAAATCTTTCCAATCTTTGTTATCTTGTAATTTTGCAGAAAGCGCAATATACCCATAGAACATATTTTTATTATTTATTAAATTTGTTTCTTTTATTCCATAAGGGTTAACAATAAATTCTTCTGTATATGTTCCCATGAGATAATCAGTAAATTCAACAATCCATCTACCAATTTGCCTAATATTAACACTTAAATTTAATTTATCTTCATAGCATTCTTTTATTGCTTCAGCAACAACATGTTTCGTTGTTAAGGCTCTGTTTAATGCAATATACTGATCATCATCCTTCATAACTTTAGCAAGTTCGGATAATTTATCATCTACAATTACATCTATAACTAAATTCTCAGGTTTAGAGTAATCTTTTTGTTCAATCCATGTTCTCTTCATAGGTTTCTGTTTATCTTTCTGTGTCATATAATCATGTGCTGCTTTTTCAGACAAGAAAGTAATAGTTATTTGGCAATTAAACTTTAAATCAGGGTTTTCCATTAAGGCCAAAGATATTGCAGTTTTTCTGTGAAATCCGTCAACAATATTAATTATACTTCCTTCAAGTATCGTGAGTGTTTCATTTTTTTCATTATATACTACTTTAGATTCTCCATTGTTTAAAATATTAAGAATAATAGGATCTGGATATTGTTCATTGTTTAGCAATTTTTCTTTTATTTCATTAATTTTAGTTTTATCCATATTAATCTGTTCGCCATAAACTGTTATTAAAGGATTCCGTTGAGTTCGGAAATTGTATAGAAGTGCATTCATCTTACTTTTCTTATCTAGTTGTTGTGCGGATTCTACAGTTTGCCATATTTTATTTTCTGAGACCAATTGAACCTTCTCAAATACTAATGGGAAAATACTTTCTTCTTGTTTAATTTCCTTATATCCTACCCAAGAATTGTACTCTAAATCAGTAAAATAATCCTTCACATTAACAGACATATCCATTTCTTTCTCTTTTAACACCTTATTCAAGGAATAAGAAAAAAGAAATAAGAAACGAATGTCTTCTTCAGAATCAGTAAGAGTGTTTAAATCCAGGTTTTCAGAAAACGCCCAAGCTGCTCTTAACCCATTAAGATTTCTCAATTTAAACTCTGCCACTATCTCCTGCTTAATATCATTCATATATCCTATTTCTTTTATTATTCCTTTGAGCTTGCTTACTAGTTTATTTTGTTGCTCTTTAAGCACAGTTATCAACCCCTTCCGGCATTATATATTATTATAATATAAATATAACCAGAAGTCAATAACAATAAACATTATTTTTGATTTTTATTTTAAAAATTTACGACTTTTTTATTATCTTTATGTATTTTATCTTTAAATATTTTATCAATAATAAACTCCCCTCCGTTAATTGAATTATATTCAAGACATTCAATATAAAACATTTTATTAAATCCATATTTATTATTTATTTCTTGTAATATTCTCAATTCATTTTCTGCCGTCTTTAAACCCTTTTCGGTAGCAATATAAAAACTAAAACCTGTAGTTATGCCTGTATAACTAAGATATAACCAACCTTCATCCGTGAATGTAAAAGTTCTTCGATTCCCTGATACAAAGTTTCCATCCTGATCTTTGATAATATATACCATTTTTTCTCTAGTCGTAATAATCTCCTCCTCTGTTATTTATAGAACACTTGTTCGTCTTATTATAATACATTGACAACAAAAGTACAAGCATTATTTTAATTTTATTACTAATTTTATTTTACATAAAATTTCACATATAGACAAGATATACCTAGCGACAATTAATTTCATTTTTCGACATTTATTAATAATTACTTTAGTTTGTTCACAATTGGCAATGCAATAAGACCAGATAATAATACTCCATATACAATAGAATTGCTTATTATTTCATTAATAAAAATATTGCTTGTGATTAAATTAGTTATAAATAGTATTAATAGTGAAAATATTGCTATTAATTTAAATTTTAGTTTATCGTTGTTTTTTATTGGTCTGTTAGGATGAGAAACTGGTGCGTACAGTAAGAATGTGATAAGTACAATTAAGAATATTATTATAGTAGTGATTTGTGTTATGTGGACGTATTTTGCTAAGAGTGCGAATATTGTGAATGATAAGAGTGAGATATAGGTGCATTTGGTATATGAGAAATGCAAACCTCCTGTCCATATACGCAATGATACGAATGATAGTGTTGTTAATAGGAGTTGTGGCAGAATATTTAGTAGGATACCTAGTAAAATTAAGAGTAGTCCCTTATTAATGCCTCCGTAGATTATTTGACAACCGTAATAGTAGGTGTATCTGTGTTTGTGCGATTCTTGTAGTTTATTTGCCAGTCCTCTTGCACTCCAATAAGAAAATAATTTAATGTAGCGAAATGTTAATAGGTATCTTATGTATTTATTTATAATTTGCTTTTGCTCCTTTCCTTTTTATATTTTTATTTTGTTGTCTATGTATTCTTGGTGAACCATATAAATTCACCAAAACTTTTTTATGTTCAACAATTGTGTCAATAGCGAATAGAAAATTTTTCACCCATCTTTGTACGTGATATTTCTTTGTTTGTTTTATTTTGTTTTTATGAAGTAGGCAATATGGTCTATCTCTATTGCCTACATATTTAATCATCCACTGGTCAAGGCCACTGTCAAGAAGTATTGTACCTGTGCCGTCAAATAATTGATATTTGATGTTGTATTTGTTACATAGGGTTTGTAGTTGTTGAGTGTCAAACATTCATTGAATTCCTCCTTTTTTATTTTTGTGGGTTTTTATTTTTAATTTGTTAAAATTTTGTTTAAAGTGATATAGAGGATTAACCTATACCACTTGATATGCATAGTTATTGATTCTGTTAAATTCTTGTAAAATGTATTTATGATCTTTTTTGTATTTAGAGCAATATTCAATTAACTCATTCGTTTTTTGATTTAATATATCAATTAAGTTATGTGATTTTTTAATTCTAATATTATCTTGTAATGATTTTATATGTTTTGCGAGAGAAAATGCATGTTCTACATCAAAATAAAGTGGTAAAAATCCAAATTGTTTCTCAAGACCTACCTGTATTTCTTTCATTTTAAAATCTGAAAGTGTTGTAATTTTATAAGGTACTGTATTATAAAAGAATCTCCTCTTACTTACAGTTAATGGCATTTCTGATAAACAATAACTATCTTTTTCAAAACCCAATTCTTTCTCTAATAATATATGCATATTTTGGTTAAATTTACATTTACTGGATATTGGCAATATAGATACATTCGGTGAGTGTTGATTTCCTTTGTTATTTTGAATTATTAATACATTTCTTTTCCCTCCTTGAATACAATCCTCTCCTATGCCTAGATCACACATATAAACTTCTGCCCATCTTGGAACCCATTTTGCCCAACTACGATCTTCTTCAGGATCTCTTTCTGAATAACCAACTAATGTGTACAGGTGAGTGTGAGTTATTCTACCTTCACTCGCATTTGCAATCTTTCTTAATAACTGTCTATCAGGTAACTCGTTATAATTCATTTTTACAAGAGAGACTATTGGTTTTGGGTCAATCATTTTCAAAATTCTACCAAATTGTTCAATCGAACGATGACCTATCGCAATCCGAATAGCATAAGATAACTCTTTCTTTGTTCTATCTGATAATATAGGTTTAATTGATGTATTATTGCTTTCTGCTTTTTTAAAAAATAACATTTAACTCACTCCTCATTTTATTTATATAATAATATTAATATAATATATAGTTATCTTATCATGTATTTATTTAGATTGCAATAGTTTTATAATTATTTTATTATTTTAGAGTAGAGAAAAAAAACATTCTCTACTCTAAAATCTATGTAGTTATAAATTACTTAACTAACATAGAAGGGGATTTAGGTTGATTAAGCATATAATGAGAATTAATCAATCCAGAAAATATTGTTGCAATAGAAATTACTAAACCAGCAATTATGGTATACTTTCTCATAAAATTCACCTCCTTTATAGAATAATATCATCATTGTCATCATATATATTTTCTTTTTCTTTTTGCAATCTAATATTTTTATTTATTAAATCACAAATAGAAATTATATAAGATGCAATTAATGTACTTGGTATTAACAAAACTAATACTGAAGAAATTACTTGAATTATTGGTTTATAATGCTCTAAATAATGCATTTCTGCTAATAATCTAGTTGATATAAATAATATAAATAGTGTAGTTGCTAAAAATATTAATGTTGATATACTCAATACTTTATTTTTAAAAATTATTTCTATATAACTAATTTTTTCTTGAAAATTATTTTTATAAAAATACAATACAATTAGTAAAACTTGAATTAATCTTGGTATAATAGATATTATAATATTCAATAAAATAGTATTATTAATTTCTATAATAGTTTTATCTAATAACAATGTTATAGCAATTATATAAAATCCTTCTACCATAAATATTATTATAAAATCAGCCAATATTACATATAATACTATTTTAACATAATTTATTTTTTCATTAAGAAAGTTATTCTTTTTAATTAAGTAGATAATCAAACAACTCATCATAACTTCTATAACTATAAAATTTATTAAATTATCAATATGTAATATATATCTCATTAGATTGATTGAAATAGACACAGGTAATGATACTATCAGAATTAATTGTTTTAAATTTTCTTTCCATAAATAAATGTCTAACATATCTTTTCGTTTTAAAAGTATTAAGATAAATACGCACCAAACAAGCGTTTCTGGTATCGACACAAATATAGTATTTAATACTGCATTGGTTATACTTTGTATCATTTTCTTTCAACTCCTATATTTTATTTTCTATGTATATATTACTACATCATATAGGAGTTGTCAATATTTATTTTTATATTTTGTTAAGTTTTTTATTTGATTTTTTAAGTGAAAAAAATAGAATAATGAAAGCATAACATCTAATAAACAGATCACCGATTGAGAGATTACTATAAAAAATATCTATGGTGTCACAGAGAGGAATAGCTTTACTTGTATGATCCCCTAATATATAAAATGAATCTTTAGTAAATTCTTCAATGTCAGTATAACCAGAAAAATATGTATTAGATACAAAAACAGGCATATGACCACCATTGGACACTATTGCTACATAATTTAAGCTATATCCAACAAATAAACAAATTATAGCTAATATAAACGGAGAAGTGACAAATGCTTTTAACCCTTTACCTTTATATTTATCATACATAGAATCATATAATTCATATTGACATATTAAACCAAAAAAACTTAATATAGTTATTGCTTTAAATATATTAGTGTATTCTATGATTTTGTAGTAGTTATTAAATATTAATATTTCTAAAATTATGTATAGTAACAACATTAATATTGGGAACCAAGAACTATAATGCTTTAAAAATGGTTTGATTTTATATTTCTGATATATGTATATATTATTTCTCTCTAAATTATGTATAAATTTATTTCTTATGTAAATGATTAAGAATACTAAAAACCATGTTTCAATCAAATAATATTTCCTTCCTTTCTTTTTATTATTTATTTTACATATGTATAAATACTTCTCTTTCTAAAATTTCCTCAATATTATCAAAATTCCAGTACCAAATAATTATTAATTTAATATTATTATTTAATGCATATTCACATTTTCTTCTATCGTGTTCAATTTGATATTCAAAATCTTTAATTGTTTTATGTAGTCCAGGTGTAAATTTTTCATGTTGAATTCCATGAAATTCTATAAGAAGATTTAATTTAAGTATATAAAAATCATAAGATAATAAACCACCTCTTAAACCTATTAAACCATCAAATTCTTTCTGTGGTATGTAATAATTTTCATTATATTTATTTTTATCAGTTAATTGATTAAAATTATTTTGATTAATTTTTATAAAGTCTTTATTAATTAAATTATCATTAATCCTTTCTTCACCCTTAGAATACTGACATTCAGGACATCTAAAATTACATGTATAACTACTTTGAATATTTCTATAATAATCTTTATGTTTACCTTCAGGGCATTCCCAATAAGCATATTCTGCACTTTGTGGTTTATATTCATAAGGCGATTTCTTATTTTTATCAGACCATATCTTTAACACTTGTGGATATAATGTTCCTAATGAATCTAAAGGATGTACTTTTCCAAATTTATTAGAACAATATGGACACCTACTTCCATCCACAAAATTTGCACATCTAACAGGATAACTCTCATGGTAAGACTTATTAATACATTTTATAAATACTTTTTTACCACTAGATTTATCTAAATGCCAAATATCTATATTTTTATTTAATTCATAATCCCAATATTTTTCAATTGCATTTTCTCCATAATTGGAAACTAAATAACTACCAAAACTATTGCATGCTTTGCATTCTATCGTACCATTATGTTTATTTGCAACAAAACTATGTATATCTTTTAATTCACTATTATGTAATCCTTTAGGACATTTAAAATATTGTTTTTTAGATGTGCTATATGTAATTTCTTCAGGTTTACAGTTATTCAATTCATAATCCCATCTATTAAGTACATCTTCTCTATTATTGTCCAAACACCAACTTTTGAATGTGTAACACAATCCACAACTTGTAGAGTTACTTGATAATATATGTCCTGGTTTTACGTTCCATTCCTTACCACATGTACATATATGAGTTATTTTAATATTATCTTTTACATATTCTACACCATCCTTCAATCTAATATTCGTATCATTTTTCTTATTCACTTCTTCTAATTCTAATTTATATTGCTCTGTTGTTTTCTTTTTACCTCTCAAATATCTACTCTCCTCATCACTTATAATTTTTGATTTAAGTTAGAAAATATAATACTTTCTTAATTTTCACACAATCAAATAACATCACATCCTTCTCATAATATATTATACATTAATTTATATTATATTAACATTCTAATAATTATAATCACACTGATTTAACTAAACTAATCCCATTTGTACCATCAACGCTCTATCAATTTCTTTCATCAATTTTTCACTTAATTTACATATAATCATAAACTTACCGTTAATCAATCCTCTCCTCTTACTCACACAGACCGTCTGTTCTAAACAAGCTAAACTTGGATTTCTCAACCCCTCTTCAGTTCCTATGTGAACATGAACAGGTATCCTTGATTTTGTGGTTGAACTCGTCAAAGGCACAACACTCAAAATACTTGAGTATCGATTACCCATATTATTAGACAACACAATTGCCGGACGAATATTTTTAATTTCTGAATCAATTTTTGTCTTATCATCACCAAAATTTATTAATATAACACTTCCTCTTTCTGGACACCACGATCTCCAATCCAATTCTCTCTCCTGCTTATAACACTGAGCATTAGCAACACCAATATTCTGACTATGTAATATTTTCATTTAAATCACTCTCCTATTATAATATTATTTTGTTTCTTATATTATAATAGTATTCTGTCCAGTACATGTCCTATTCATACCTTATTATACCATATTTATTTTACTATTTTATTAATATTTACTATTTTCTTATCATTTTATAACTAATTTCCAATAACCTAAAACAATCTAAAACAACCTAAAACAACCTAAAACACCACTTTCTCACCCTTCACATCTGGTTCCCATTCTTCTATCCATAAATAATCTACAGAACCATTAAAATCACATTTATTACAATGAAAATCAACACTCCAACTCTCATATCTAGTTGTAATATTTTCTAATTCT
>Ga0209728_1001873_pt1 | contig 11694 bp, 6 predicted proteins | sample RifGroD1_FD_183997 | JGI IMG/M metagenome (GOLD analysis project Ga0209728, IMG submission 183997) | Groundwater microbial communities from Rifle, Colorado, USA - Groundwater D1 (SPAdes) (version 2) | ecosystem: Environmental > Aquatic > Deep subsurface > Groundwater | place: Rifle, Colorado... | reverse complement strand
GATTCGCGAACACCTTCATTTTCAATTCTTACATCCTCATTAGATTCTCTAATTATTTCTGATGAAAGCCTAATATTTTCAGCATTAATTGTATTATTATTTTGTGCAATTCTCAAATTCTCTGCAATTATTCTAGCTGATTCTGCATTATTTCTATTTATTTCAGCAGGTAATCTACCATCTTCTGCACTTTTTCTAATATTTTCTGCATTTACTCTAGCAACTTCAGAATTAACCCTAATTCCTTCATTAATAATTCTTGCACTCTCATTTTGTACTCTCGTTGCCTCACTTGCTACAACATTTGCACTACTAAGAGATGCCTCTGTTGCTATTGCAATAATATTCATATCATTTAAATCTGTTCTTGTGATATTGGCACTTAATATAGAATTATCTAAATTTGATTTTGTAGAAATTGCTGTACTGTTACTTGAATCTAATGCTATTTTTGTATTCCCACCATTTGTATTACTTGAATCTAATAATACTTTTGTTTCTAATGCAGTAGTATTTAAACTTCCAAGATCATTTTTAGTTGCAGTAGCAGTTGCGTTAATTGCTGTTAAATCTGTTTTTGTAACTAATGCAGTTGAATTAATGTTAGTTAAATCTGTTTTTGTTGCACTTGCTGTTGAGTTTGTTGAAGATAATGTTGAATTGGTTGAAGTTCCTGTTGCGATACTAGAATTTAAATTTGCAAGAACTGTGGATGCGTTGCCAATACTATCTGCCACTTGCTGAAATGTCTCTGTGGAACTACCATCAACAGATTTTGTATACACCCTATCAGCAGGTATTTGAATAATTCCACGACCTTGATAAGATGCTAAAACCGTTTGTCCGATTTCAGAAGAATTAAAAGTAATTATAGAATTTAAATAATTTACATAAAAAGAATTAATCGATAAACCCGTAATTATTTTAGATTCATTGTAACAAGCAATAGAATATATAGAAGTATTATTTGGATTTATTGTCCATGTTCCAGATATTGTTGCTACTTTTGTACTCCCTACATAATCTGTTATTAATTTTGATTGTCCTGAACCAGTTCCACTTGTGATAGTTATTGTGAAATTATTATATCTGTCATCAACAACCGAAGCACTAGAGGTCAATGTAATTGTACTTGTTGCTCCTGCTTGTGCTGTACCAACTAATACAGCAGTTACACCATAAAATTCACTGCCAAGTTCATCGAGAACTATTTTACTATCATTAGAAATTACACATAAGTCTTGTTTACTAATCAAATCTTCTCTTAATTCATACAAAAGTGGGTTATTAAATTCAAATGTCATTTATTTCTTTCCTCCTTTTAATATATAAAAGAGACAGAATCTAATCTATCTCTTTTTTAAACATTGATATATTATTTATTGATTTTTATAATTAATTTATTGATTTTCATGCAAAAAGAATCCACATTGCTATGGATTCTTTTCTTTGAATATGATAAAATCTTACTGCATGAATTCAAATAAATATCTCTTAATTGGCTTGTTTCAGCAAGCCTTTTTCTTTGCTCTTTTCTAATGTTAATAATATTTGATTAATAAATTTAAAAATATTGTCTCCATCAGGATTATATTCTAAAATAGTATATCCTTTACTTAATAAATATTTCTTTCTATTAGTTTCATAAACAATATCCAATCCAATATGATTATTTTCATTGCATTCAATTGCGATATTTTTATTAAGAACAAAATCAATACGATAATTTCCACATTTTACTTGTTTATGTATTTTACAAATATTCTCTAAGCTATTATGTAAAATATCTTCTAATTCAGTTTGTTTATATAATGAGTTATTTCTATTAACAATAAGTAAAATTTCATTTTCTGGAATTTTTAATATTTGTAATAATAATATTTGTTTTTCAATACTTGTTCCAGATAACTTACATATTTCAATTATTCCGTTTTTATTATATATGAATGTATTTTGTTTTCCACTATTGGTTTGTAATTTTTCATTCTTGCGAAATTGTTCTAAAATACTTTTGTGTCGTGAAAAAATAATTTTAATACTTTTATTAGTCGAATACCCTAAAATTTTCATCAATTGTGAGGATGTCATATAGATATCTTTATCATCAATATAATATTCATAACCATCAGAACTTACTATTTCCATGTGTAATTTTCCTACTTTCAGTTTTAATAAATAAAATTAATATATAACAAAATTAGAAGAAGGGGATAATTAAATTTCCCCACTTCTCTATTTACAATCCATAAAATAACAGTAATCAATGTAAAACACCATTTCTTACATCACTATACCAAACCATCAATCCCTTCTCCTATTATTATACCATAATTACAATCTCACATGCCCTAACAAAATCAAAAGCATAAAGCATATGTATAGGAGACAATTGAAAAAACCTTATAAAATATTATATCACTATTACATATGAGTTGTCAAATATTTTTATTTATTGGTTTATAAAAATTAAAGAATTAATTGGATTTATTCCAAGAATATTTATTAATATCAATTACACTTTGTTGTTCAATTTTATCCCATGAATACTTAAAAATATCAATTTTAGACTGTTCATTTTGAGCAGTTTCTTTTTTATTATCTGTCATTTTGTTTTCGCCTCCTTTCTTAATTTTACACAAAGAAAAGACCTGATTAAAGGTCTTTTTACATTATCATCAATCATACACCACTAAAAAGATATCTTACAATTTGGTAAGGCATTCTCTAGAGTTTCTTTCTGAACAGATGTTAATTGATTGCCTGACAATATTAGAGATTGTAAATTTTCTAATTCAAGCAATCCACTTACATCACTTATGCTATTTTGATTAAGATATAGAGATTTTAGTGCAGTTAAATTCTCGAAACCATTTGTATTAATGATTTTATTATTCCCTAATTTTAGAGATCCTAAATTAAATAAGTTCTCTAATCCAGTTACATTTACAATTTTATTGTTGCTTAAATCCATGATATTTAATGAAGTCAATTCTTCTAAGCAACTTGTATCTTCAATTTGATTTTCTGATGCCCCAAGTCTAATTAATTTTTTTAAATCACTCAACGCACTGATATCGTTTATTTGATTTTCATTTAATAAAACAAATGTTAAATTAGTTAAACAACTTAACGCACTAATATCCTTAATATGATTTTGAGACAAATGTAATGTCTGTAAATTAATTAATTCTTTTAATGCGTTTATATCAGTGATTTTATTATTGGTTAGAAATAATGTTTCTAATTTGTTTAATCCTTTTAATGCACTTATATCAGATATTTTGTTATTTCCTAAACCAAGCATTGTTAAATTTGTTAATGATTCAATTCCACTAATATCTTCCACCATTTCTATCCCTGTTACGCTTAAACTAGTTATCGGCTCGACATCATTACTATATAAAATACCTGTTGGTTTATTAATATTTTTTCTCACAGCTTTTTCTAAATTAATATCCTTGAAAATAACTGGATAATTAGACATCATTACATTAACAATACAATTAGCAGTTTTTTCACCATCAACTGTAGTTACAACTATATTCGCAACACCTTTTTTAACTCCTGTTATTTTGCCATTTGAATCCACAATAACTAAGTTTTCATCACTAGATTTCCATAGCACATTCTTATTAATAGCATTGGAAGGGGATATTGTAGGTATTAATGTTTCGCTATTTCCTACATTAATCGATATTGTTTTTTTATTTAGGATTATCTTTGATACTTTTGGAGGATTTTTTATTGTAATAGTACATTTAGCAGTCTTTTTGCCATCCACTGTTGTTACTGTGATAGTTACTCTTCCTGCTTTAATAGCAGTAACCATACCGTTTAAATCAACTGTTGCTATTTTAGTATTACTTGATTTCCAAGTAACTTTTTGATTTGTGGCTGTAGTTGGGGTAATTGTTGGGACTAACGTCTCGCTTGAGCCTGTAAACATAGGTATAGTTTTTTTGTTTAAAATTACCTTCGACACGTTTACTGCTTTTGTTATAATAGAATTATTACCTATGTTGCTAAAACTCACATCGGAAGCAGATGATGGCAATACTGTTGCGAATATCAAAGATGCAGATAGTGCAATGACTGAAAATAATTTTAATAATTTCTTCATAGGAATTCCCTCCTCTGTAATTATATGTTATTATCATATACTAAAAAAGAGGGAATTGCAACTATAAAACCAACACAATATTATTATAATTACCAATTAATTAATTTTACCTCATCTGTAGTTAAACAATTTATAACCTGCTCTTTTAATTCTTTATACTTATTCAATTTGCTCTCTATAAACCTATTGGAATCTTGATATAATGTAATAAATTCTTGTCTAGATAAAGTAACCCATCCAACATCAATTGTATTCCATTCTACGGATTCTATAGTTGAATCAAACATAAATATATTCATTTGTCTATTCAAATTTGCTTGCCATTCTAAATCAAATTTATATTTATGTTTTATGGTTGTACAAATTGATTCAAATCCCCCAACAATCTCCAAGTTACAAGACAAATTTATTTCTTCTATTTTTGATTCTTGTTCTTCTAATAATATTGATGAATCAGTAATTGGATCATATATTGGTAATTCGTTAATTATTTTATAATTGTTGCTCTTTCCTATTAAATATGAATATTCCGTATCATCAAAATATAAAACATTTGTACCACAAGGAATATTTCGCAAATATTCATCAGAACTGGGGTAATCTATGCACTTAATCCTTCCTTCATAATTATAAAACACATGCATTAGAATATAATTCTCCTTTCTTATACAGGGTATGCAATTAATGTAGCTTTAACTAAACGAGTATAGTGACCAGAAGCATCTGGCCCACCTCCTAAAACTATTCTATCCCCTGAAGATAATGTAAATGTTGTGGTTCTATATGTTACAGCAACAGTATCATATAATTGTATTGATTTTTTATAGGCATATGGCGAATCGTACAATGATAAAAATAAATAAGCATTATCAGAACTAATAGACGTAAACATTGTAACTTCTAATGCAAAAGTTGTTCCTGCAAGCCAAGTCGAAGGAACTGTATAAAGAACATTATTTGTGGTTAAATTTGCTCCTAAAGTCAATTCTGTAGATCCATGAGTTAAATATTTAAAATCTGATGCATTATATCCAATATTTAAATAGGACGAATTATCTAAATGGAATAATGGTATTTGAACTTCTGGAACAATACCTTCGGCATACACTTTTGCAGAAGTTATAATCCATTGTGATAAAATATCCTTTGAGCTATAATATGTTTGAAATATTGCATTAAAATCATTTCTAACAATTATAGAATCGGTTGTCAAACTAGATAGAATTGGAGAAAGATAAGTATTTAGAGCATCAAAAGCATTAACATAGGCTCCATATAATGTAGTCATTGTTGCTGATGGGTATAAAAGAACTTGTGATTCAGATGATGCTAAATTTGTCTTTTCTACAACTATAGAATCCCATCTTGGTTTTAATACTCTTACTTTTTCTTCCTTTTTAATTTTGTTGTCATTTGATATATCACTTAATTCTTCTAATGCTAAAATAGCGTCTGTTTTTGCCTTGTTTGCTAATGCTTTCGTTATGTTCATTGCAACATCATCTGTATATTCTGTATAATAAATCCAATCAGAATCAACATAACTTCCAGTTAATCTTTCCACTATACAAATCTTAAAATCCGAATTAGATTGTTGTCTCCACAAATCTTGAACATTATAAGGAGGTTGAGGAATTCCTACAAATATTCTTAATTCTGAATCTAGCGATCCTTGTGATTTTGAAGCATCTGACAATACTTTTATTACATCTACATTATCTATTAAATCCCATAAGTATGAAGAAGAAAATCTATAAGCATTACCTTCAACTACATCATAAAATAAATCACCAACATGATATCCTTTAATTGTATTTGTATCCCATCCAATGCTTGGTAAATTAGTCAATAATGGAGCATAACCATAAAAATAGCACTCAATTTTACTATCTACACTTTGACTCTGGAAATTAGTATTATCAGCATTATATAATGTATCAGCAAATAATTTTAAAGATGTTGCTATAATAGCATTTGGTTTAGAATTGTCAATTTCCAATGTTGATACTTTTGCTATGAGTGCTGTTTTCGTAGTTTGTAAACCATAATACCATGCTTGAATAATACTAATTTGAGGTGCAGTGATTGATTTAGGTACTGACAAGTTGATCCAGTTGTTCAATTCCAATTGCAATGAATTTAAAGCATCTTGAAAATTTGTCTTTTCATTAGGACTTATATCAGTCAATCCTAATTTAGTGGCAAGTTCAATTAGTGGTTTAGATTCTTCAATCACTAAAGCTAAATCAGTTCCAAGTATAATAGAATCACTTACACTAATTGTAAATGTGTTAAATGAACTATTAATTTTTAACCCTAATGCAATAATTGCTTCTGTCAATCCTGATATTGAATCTCCTATATAATCTCTTGCAATAACCATTAATTCTTCAAGCAATGCAATTTTATTATCATAATATAACTTAAAATAATTAATAAAAGTTGCACTTACAATTGTTGAACTTGTTGTTAAATTTGATAATATAGGACTAATATAAGAACTTAAATTAGAATATGCTGTTTGATAACTTGATAAAAGTGTTGCAACGTCAGGATAAGTAGAATTATTCCAATAATTTGTCTGTACTTCTACTGTATTTTTTTCACTTACAATTGCATCCCAATAACTTTTTACTGTTTTCTTTTCTTTTGATGTAACAGTTGTATTGCTTGCTACTTTTGTAATATCTACCATAACTATATCTCTATTTGCTTTTGCCATTTGAACTGCCAAAGTTGCTTCTGCTGAAATTAATGTTGTTCCTACAGCAATTCCTTGAGGAGTTCCATCTACTATTTTAGTATTTATATCAGCATATGGTGCTTTTTTACCACTGTCATAAAACACTTCTAATGCTGTCCCTTTAAATAATTTAGGTATTCCAACAAAAGCAAAAGGAAATCTACCTGTTCCTGTGTCAGTTCCTGTTCCTCCACATCGAATCATTGCATTTAATAGATTTTGATTCCATCCAATTGAATTATAAGATGTTAACGTTACGATTACAGTGTCATCTAGTGAATTTAATTTTGTTGTTAGTGCATCTCTATCTGCATCGCTAGTATATGTGTCATAAATATGAGTATGTTCAGTTATTACAGATAAATCTTCTCTACTAATAACTGTAAGCAATAGACCAGTACCAGAATCATCACTCGCACTAATACTCTTTTTATTGATCTTAAATATTCTACTTTTATTAGATTGATTACCTCCTGTTCCACGAATATATAATTCCCCATCAATAGAATACTCAGCAGTTAATAGATTTATTGCATTGTTTAATGCTAATTTCGTACTCATTACTAATTTAAATTTATTAAGGAAAGTTGTTCTTTGCTTGGATGTTATTTTTAATCCTTTTCCTGCATAATTTATTAATGGCAATCCTACCCATTTATTTAATTCAACTTGTAATCCATCAACCCCACATGAGGCTACAGTTCCAGTAAGTGAATTTTGATAATTATTTATTAATGTTGTTAATTCTATTGAAACTGTAAAACTATTAGCGATTTTAATTACATTTGCACTTTGTGTAAGAATAGTAGCAAAAGAATCTCCTAATGAAACTGACTCGTCATATGTGATATAATTATCTTTTGCAAAAGTTTTTATGTCCATTTGCATTGAAGTAATTGCAACACTGACTTCAAATAATTGTTGATCTACTAAAGTTAATTCATTATCAATTTGTACTTGAGTTATTAAAGCAGTTAATATATCTTTTTTAGTTTCTGCTATTTTAAGTTTTTTATTTATGTCTACTCCTTTACTTGGTTTTATTGTTATTGGATAATCTGAGGAATCTTGATTTAGCCAATCACTTACAGAATTTAATGCAGTAGCGATTGCACCAGAATTTGAAGTAGTACTAATTTTAAAATAATCATCTTTTGCCTCGTTTAATTTGTCATATAATATATTATCATCACCAATTATTACCAATAATTCATCAGCAATTGCAATAATATCACCTGATTCGTCTTCTACTTCTAATTTCAATTGTTGTAATACATTGTTCGCTTCATCCTCTGTAATTTCACCTACTGTAATATAAACATTAACTTGACCTTGAAATGCAGATAATGCTGTATTTAATTCAGTGATTTGATTCTCCACATATCTTTTTCCATCGTCTTGACGAGCTTTTGCCATTGCATTTAAAAGAATTGATTTTGTATTTTCTACATCTTCAAATAATTCCTTTATTTTTATCCTTTCATCTTCTGGACTAGAATCACTGATAATAGCAATTGGATAAATTAATGGAGGTGTTGTTGGGCCAATCCAATTTGCAACTAGATATGTTCCTAGGGCAGTTAGAGCAACTTGATAATTTGTTTTTTCATTCACATCTGGTAAATCAAGAAATTCTAATTGAGTAGCGATATTGATTACATCTAATGATTCTGCAATTAATTTATCCAATGTTAGCCTCAATGACTTACTTTCTATGAGTGTTATCCAACCGTCACTTCCAAATCTAGTTAGGTCTATTTCTAGATTTAAGAGAGAACCATTTAGTTCTTCAATTTGTTGGTCTACATATTCTGTGGCATTACTTTGAGAACTGTCCCATTTTAGTTTACTCAAATCTATCAATTCAACATATGACTCTGTACGATATAGGTAATCCGCTAACTTATCTCTTGCTGATTTACTTTTTTTAATATCTGAAATAGTTAATTTAATTTCTTTATTCTCAAAATTAAAACTTGCTTTGGTAATTTTAGACGAAACATCTAATCCTAATTGCTCTTGAATAATTGCAACTGTATTACCAACAACAATTTTCTTATGATTGCGTTGTTCGCTAATTACCTCTAAGAAGTTTACGATGTTTATCTCTATTAAAGGTTGAGGAATCTTACGATCATTTAGTTCATCTATGGCTATAAAATACAAATCTGTATCAAGTGTACAGCTCTCATTTGTATATTCTCCGTCTATCTCGAACTTAATTTTTTCTTCTAATAATTCTGGGGTAAAAAAATTAGATTCTGACAAATCATTTTGTAAACTAGCAATATCAATATCTATTAATGCAATTTGTGCATTTATTGCATCTATTTCAGATTGCTTTCCTTCAGGGCCATCAATTGATGCTTGTAATATAACTTTTTCAGCAACCAAGGTCGTTGTACTTTGTCCATTATTTTTAGCATCTTCAATTAAATCATCAATTTCCTTCATTGCGTCAGTTAATATTTTCATTTCATTATTTAATGATGTTAATGTTATTTGCAATGCTGACAATTGTGCTAGTAAATCAGTATGAACTAATGCACTTTGCGTTAATGCTATCTTATAATCTAAAATAGCATTGCAAAGTTCGTCACTCATCCAATCGCTATGACTGGTAATATTGCCTAGTTCATCCCTAATAAATGGATATAGAAAATAACTATAATCTTCAAGGAATGGAGTATTGATTGGATTGACTCGTTGAATTGACAGGCCATCTTTACCATATACACTTAATCTTGTACAAAAATCTTCATCGTCTTCAGTTTGAGTAATTGTGCGGAGGTAATTCTTGTTTGTTAATCTTAATCCGTCATTTACTCCAAATTCATCTGTTTCGTAAAAATTAACTACTCTATTTTGTGTATCATATTGAGCAAGAATTTTGAATTTATCAGATATTTGATTATTTATAAACTCTAATTTTGTTCCAGTAATGCTCTCAAATGTTCTATATACGGTATCCATGGAAGTTGGAATATTTCCTAGCGTCCATCCTGTCCCTTTAAGAATTCCATCTGTAGTTACAGAAGTAGTAATTTCACCAACAGTTACATCTCTTGTAAATCCATTCATAACTTCTGATAATTTAACAGCACTCATATTTAGATTACGAATTCTCTTATAATTTAATTCATTTTCTAAAGACACACAATTAACTTCTAAATAATCAGAATCGTCATCTGACGTAGGAACTGGACTGGTAATTACAAACCATTGAATATAATCACCTAGAATAAATTTGATCAAATAACGATTACGAAGTAAATCAACATGAGGATTACGAACTAATTGATGATGTTTATTAATATAATATGGTAAGGAGAATGATAATGTATCTAAATCATCTATATTTATTTCTAGATTAGGAAAATATTCTTCAGGAAGATTAGCTATTTTTATTCCAGTTGGTTTATGTAAAGATAGTTTTGGAGTTTGAAGTTTTGATGATAAATCTATATTACTATACATTTTTTCTCCTTTCGAGAATTAAATTTTAATTAGAGAAGTTTAAACTGATATTTAAATTGAATTTTACAAGTTCCAACAATTTGGATGTTATTTACTCCTCGCTTCATATTGAGAAATATTCCATTATGATTATCATATCTGTAAGTATCTGGAATTGATGTTGAAATATCTTGATGTTCATTATCAATTATTAATTCTTCATTTGCAGTTAGTGATGTTAAAGAAAATTCTATTCCACCATCAGATAAATTTTTTATTGATATATCTCCGTCTTCAATTTTAGTTAAATAAAGTATTGGTTGGCAATCTAAATCTCCTAAGTTTTCAAAAATTATTGTAGTAGAAACAGGATTTGTGGAAAGATCGTAGAGGTCAGAAATATAAATTGGGGAGTAAACAAAATTTGAATCACATACGAACTCTACATCAATATATCCCATTCCGTTACCTGTGTGCATTAAATTTGAAGCATTACTGCACAATGCGTAATATATATAGTCTGGATTTGAAGAAAAGATTAATGGGGCATAAAATTCTGTACGCAACCATCTTTTAACCTCTCTTAATTTATTTTCATCAAATATTTCAGTAAATGCTAAAGAACATTTTATTATTCTTGATGATTCTTCTATCCCTTGAAAAAATGGAATTGGATTATTTCTTACCCTTGTTTCCATTATTGTTCTGTCTGTGATAAATTGTTCGCTATATAATCCTGATTCGACATGGGCGTTGATTATATCAAAATCTTGTGAATTAATGTTATTGAAAAGCATATAAAGGGATTCTGATATTGGCATTTATTTTACACCTCCAATTGTTATAAAGTAGAGAGAAATTATTATGAGTAACTTCTCTCTACTTTGATTATTATTTATTTTTTAATCATTTTTACTAAATCTTTATAAACTAATTTTACTACTTCTTGTGCTTGCTCTCTTGTTGTACCTTTTGGTATTGTTATATTAAAAGTTGGATTTAAATTATTAGTTGTAGTATTTGTTAGGTTATTTGCCAATTGTGGCATTTTAAATGGTTGTAATGATATATTTGGTAAAATAGATGGCATATTTTTAATCAAATCCATCAATGAACCATTGATTCCTGTTCCATTGGCATAAGAAGGGATATTTAGGAGTTTCGCTTTGTTGAGGAGTGATTCAGTTTCATTGTGAGAATACACTTCTGAATCTTTAGGTAAATTTACTAATTTAGGGCCACTATTGTCTCCTAAGAACATTTTACCACTTGGAGTTTTTACTAACTCTCTTCCACCAATTCCATCATCAATTATTGCCAATCCACCAGGATGAGATTTTGTACCTGATGCATATTGAGGCGTATCTATCAAATC